>Ga0224555_1000373_pt1 | contig 68231 bp, 57 predicted proteins | sample 714S23034metaG_FD_180687 | JGI IMG/M metagenome (GOLD analysis project Ga0224555, IMG submission 180687) | Peat soil microbial communities from Stordalen Mire, Sweden - 717 S2 30-34 | ecosystem: Environmental > Terrestrial > Soil > Wetlands > Peat | place: Sweden: Norrbotten County, Stordalen... | reverse complement strand
CCCCACTGTAGGAAAGGGTCGACAACTTCATCTTGTGTTTCGAGGCTACATCTAGGTTCGCTCACGCTGCGACCCGCAGGTTTGCTCGACTCCCTTACGGAGCCTTTGTCAGAGAACTTAGTGCTTCGGGTTACCCTTTACACCTCCCTCTAGCTACATGGGTGAACTACCGAACTCCCCTGATCGGACTTTAACCGACTAGTCATACGTTTTACACGGCATACCCTACAAGTCCGCAACCTTCATTTTGGAATTGAGGTGATGATTACTTGAAATGCACAAACAATTACGGGTATGAACCCCAAAGCAAGCTTTGGGAAAAGTTTTCGCAGCAAGCTGCGAGGTATTATACCCGTGATTAAATTTCCTTTAGACATTTGATGATATATCGAATGTTATCCGATATCATCGCCTGATTATACCAAGTTGCTTTCAAAACCCCGCTGTGCGGGATAGTTCGACCAACCAGTTTCAGATTCTGAAACTGGGGTCTCACTAAATAAAATATGAATTTATGAAAGCTTACTTGGTATTATGCCCGGTAAATCAACCTTTAATGAGACTCGCTGAAAACGAACGAAGTGAAGTTTGTCCCTGCCACCTAAAGGTGGCGGGATAATTCGCTCTAAAATTTTCCGATCACTACGTTTCGGAAAATCAGGACTCATTAAAGCGCTAGTCGAATTAGTGAGTCCCAAGTTTCAGAAGCGCAGCGCACTGAAATTTGTTGGACGAACTATCCCTTGTGCAAAGCACAGAGGAATATCCCATGTGCGAAGCCAAGCAGGGCTAATGTTTGATAGCTAATTGGTACTATTATCATCTCATACTCAGCAGTTTCCTTGCTACCACCACGCGTTGAATCTCGTTGGTGCCTTCGTAAATCTGACATATTTTCGCGTCCCGCATGTGGCGTTCCGCCGGATATTCCTTTACATAACCGTAACCGCCGAAGATCTGCACGCATTCGATCGCCGCTTTCATCGCAACATCCGAGGCATAGTATTTGGACATGGCCGATTCTTTTTCGAAATCCTTACCGTTGTCTTCCAGCCAGGCCGCCCGCAAAAGCAGCAGTTCCGCTGCGTCCAGTTCGGTGGCCATATCCGCCAACTTGAACTGAATGGCCTGATTAGCAGAGATGGGTTTTCCAAACTGAACCCGTTCTTTGGCATACGCAATGGAGTCTTCCAGACAGGCGCGACCGATCCCGCAGGCCTGCGCGCCAATGCCGATGCGCCCGGCGTTAAGACCAGCCATCATCTGCTGGAACCCCTGCCCCTGCTTGCCCAGCAAATTGGCCGCCGGAACTTCCGCGTCCTCAAAAACAAGTTCGGACGTGCCGGAAGCGAGTATTCCGAGTTTCTCTTCGATCTTGCCCATTTTAAAGCCCGGTGTTTCCTTTAAATCCACAATCAGATTGATGACGCCTTTGTAACCCAACGCTGAGTCAGTGGTTGCCGCCAAAACGCAGTAGCGTGCGACAGGGCCGTTGGTGATAAACATCTTGGCACCGTTGACGATATACTTGTCGCCTTTAAGCTCCGCCTTGCAGCGCAGTGCCGCCGCGTCGGAACCAGCGCCGGCTTCCGTGAGCCCATAACATCCTTCCACAAGGCCTCCCGCGACAGGTGTAAGGAATTTCAGTTTCTGCTCATGAGTTCCGAAGGTCTTAACAGGGTGGCCATAGAGCGTATTGTTGACGGACACGATTACACCGCAACTCGCACAGGCTTTGGAAATCTCGATCATGGCCATGACATAGGTAACATTGTCCATGCCCGCTCCGCCGTATTCGGTGGGGACGGACACGCCCATGATACCCATTTCGCCCAGCTTCCGGCAAATCTCCTCGGGATGGCGATGCGTATGGTCCAGTTCCGCCGCAACCGGTTTAATTTCCGTCTCGGCAAATTTCCGGACCATGTCCCGAACCATTAATTGTTCTTCTGTGGGTGCAAAATTCATTTATTTTCTCCTATCATTAGATTATTTATATCAGCTTGCCTTTGCGACCTGCCTCAAATATTTGTACCATTAGCAGAACTTCATATGATTAACTTCTTATCCAACTTCGGCCTAACTGTCAAACCAATATTTTTCATTAAATCTATATGAGTTTATACTTGCCAGCCGCCAGTAAACGAAACTCCACCTGTTCTCTATTTATCAAAATTATCGTTTACTTTTCTATATTTGAGTTCGGCAAGCTTTCCTTTATTCCAACTGGAAATTTTACTGAAATATTTTGTAAGCCGGGCGATTCCTTCCACTTCCGCAGAACCGCAATAAATACAATTTTCATTCAATCCCTTAGCCGTTTTTTCACAGGAGAGACAAAACGTAAATTCCGGATTAAAATCAATCTGGCGGTTGGTGGAATTGTAAAACACTTCCTTAATAAACCTGCTTAGTTTTTCTTTGCCCGGATTAGAGCCCCCCAACTGCACGTGCGTAAATACTTCGCCTTCTAAATACCTATGGAAAAGACCTTCCTGAATTACTTTTTGCAGAGGCGTGATGTCCGCGGAAACATTCAGGTGAGTCGAGTTTGTATAATAGATCGCTCCTTCGGCGATGTCGCCTTTAACATAACGTCCGGCGGCGGGAGAAAAATATTTTAAATCAAGCCTGGCGAAACGATACGCTGTGGTTTCCGCCAGTGATTGTCCCAGCACAAACTTTATCTTTAGTTCCTTACTTCGACGTTCGGCCTCACGCTTTATATAACCCACAATTTTCAGACCAAACTCAAGCGCCGCAGGCGTTTGATGCAGTTCGTTGCCTTGATGGATTTGCACAAGCTCATTGAGTCCCACCATACCGATAATGTAGTAGGCCATGTTCATTCTTAAAAAGGGGAACCCATCGTGATTCATGGCCAGCACCGCGAGAGGTCCCTGCTCAGCGTAGGAAAGAAGCTTTTCAAGAAAATCTTTTTTTTGTACATGAGCCTTTGCGGCTTTTTCTATAAATTCGCTAAGCATGGCAAACAGTTTTTTTTCATCACCTTCGGCCTTATAACCAAGCCGCGGCAAATTCAAGGTCACGCTTTGGATGGCGGCAGAGCGCATTAGCCAGGGTTTATCCAGTTCTCCAATGAAGGAGGCCTCGTGGCGAAAAGCGGCATTACAGCAGGCGAAGGAAGGTTCGTCTTCGTCTCTGTCGAAAATAAAACAAGTATTGCCTTTGAGATCCGCCACCTCGCAAGCATACTGCAAAAATTCCTGAGAGTCCTCATTCTTCCAGAAAGTTCCCGCTATATGTAACAGCGGACGGGGAAGAATAAACGGTTTCCCTTTAGCATCGCCATTTTTAAACACTTCCAGTATTGCCCAGGCAAAGCGCTGCGCATCGCGAGTATAATTTCCATAAGCTTTTCCTGTTGGTTTGCCTCCGGCTCCGATAGCGGGAAGGTTCATCCAATGCTGCGGCATTTCATAATATATATGTATATCGGTATATAGAGCCTGTCCACCACGTGTGGCGGAGAGCTGCGAGAATTCATATACTAGCATTTGCGCAAACTGTTTGACTTCTTTATCGGTCATGGCCGCAAGGTAAGGCGCGAAGGAAATGTTGAGCGCGTCCCAACTGATTGTGCTGGCGAAATGTCCCTGCAAAACCGCACTGAAACGCACCATATGCGCCAGAAGAACTTCGGCATATTTGGCGGGATTCGCTGAATTGATTGCCTGAGGCAGCTTTAGCCCGTTTATTTTCAGATATTCCAGAGATTGACAGCAACTGTAAGGACGATCAATGTAACCCAAACCATGAATGTGAATGTCGCCTGTGGCATGCGCTTCACCGATATCGGCGGAAAAAACATCATGAAGAGAAAAATCTTTTTTAATGCCTTCGGCAAAGATAAGATTTGTGCCTTCGGGAGAATGGGGAATATTGGCGTCTTGTTTATTTTGATGTAAAATTAATTGCCGCACATCATAAAGAGGAAATCCCAGACGGCCGTGCAGTCTTCGTTCTTTTTCCAGACCTCTTTCAATGAGTCTGACATTAACAAATTCGCGGATCAGCGCCGTTGTGAGCACATTAATTCCCGAAGAAATAATCTGCTTTTCCACTTCTTTCGCTATTTCCGACGCCACCTGATCATCAATATCTGCTTCGCGCATTAAGGCGTCCACAATGCGCTGGCGGTTCCAACGGATAATTTCTTCCCCTGAAGTGCGGACAAAAAGAGTCAAATCTGTAGTTTCGGGATTTTCCATCATATTAAACATTCGTCGGCATTGATATTTCTATACTGTTCAGAACTTTTTCCGCAGCCATGGAGAGATCTTCATCATACTCGTGGTTCAGTGAAAACACCCTGAAATGCATAACTCGCGCGGGAATGAAGCGGTAAATTTCCTGCAGCGGCTCCAATGACGTTATTCCCGTAACAGGATTAAAAATATTTATTTTTTTACCGGGTTCCGCGATAGGATTAAGCGGACGCGGGTCCTGCGTCGCCAAATCAACTTTAAAAGAAATCCCTTTTAGTTTTCGGGGCAATTGTTCCTTGATTCTTTCCTCATAATCCTTAACACGGCTAAATCCTGTGCCCCGATGAACTTGATCAATGGAAATTTCCGTGGAAAAGGACATCTTCCATTTAACTTCCCGAGCATGCAATTTTTTCCATTCATTGGCCAGTTTTTTCTTTTGAGAATCTTTCTGCCCAAGCCAGCTTTGCACTTCATTGAATAAAGACCATTCATCACAATACAAGTAGGCATTCAAGTTATTCAGAGGATTACCGGGGAAAATCAGCTTCATCGTATCGTGAAATATTTCCTGCAGATGCAAATCCAGGGCGCGCGTGGTGCGGTGAAAGTAAACGTTGCCGTATAAATTTATCCGGGCGTTGAGAAAACGTCCCAGCGCCGATATGCCTGATTGATGCAAAGTAAGGCCGTCTCTGGTAAAAAAAGTGTAGTGACGCAGGCGGGGGATATCGACCATATCGAGGGAAAAGCCCGTCATATAAGCGTCGCGCTGAACATAATCGAGATTATCAACAGTGTAAATTCCCGAAAACAATTGCCGCAGTAACTGCAACCAGCGCGGCTGCTTGTCTTTTTCCGCAGCCTCGGGCATCTTGATTAAATATGCTATCTGGCGGGGATCCAAAACTTCGCCACGCGCAAACGCGCCGGAAGGGCTGCGCCCGATGAGGGAAATAATTTCTCCAAGTTTATTAACAATAATCTTCTGTCCGATTATCTCGTGCGTCAAACCCCAATCGCTTAAAAAATGCTGATCAAAGAAATGCCCGTAAGGTCCGTGCCCAATGTCATGCAGCAGTCCGGCTAAACGCAGCAGTTCCTCTATATAATTTAAAGACGGCGTATTTTTACAAACATTACTCAAACTGGGATAAAGGTGTTTGGCGAATTCACCGGCAACATGCATTGTGCCGAGAGAATGCTGAAAGCGCGAATGTTCCGCCGCCGGATAAACCCAGCGCGCGCTTTGCAGTTGATAAATTCTCCTTAACCTTTGCATCCAGGGGGAATCAATCAGGTTTTTTTCCGTTGTTTCCGTTACAGAGTTATCTTCCGGCACAGTAAAGAGGATATATTGATGAATCGGATCGGCAATAAGCGCCATCCCTTTATAAATATTGTGATCTGTGGAATTAATCTTTTTCATGGCGGATTTTGTATAATATCTTCAGCAAAAAATCAATTTTAATCATTCATTTGTACTTGACTATTAATTTCTTGTCCCTTATGATTTTTTTGCGTTAGAAAAACTTTAATTCCACTAATCATACCTTTTCGCTTTCAAAGGATAACGAGGCGGTAAGGAAGAGGCGACGAGGCGTATTGTACATATGTTGAGGAAGCCGATGATGCAGCCAACAAAGTTAGCCAAAGACCGGAAGCACATCCCGCAGGGGAGCGCATAGTAAATAAGGTTCTTACCTTACCGGTAATTACCGCCTGCAAGGTGGTAACTTACAAGCGAATCGGTATAAGCACATTTCCGGGGAGCAGATTAAAATGGGAACAAATAATGTAATCTTTTTAGAAGTTATCGAATGGTTTGATGAATCGGGCAAAGAAATCGTGCATAGAATTCCGGAAACTGGTTCCGGTGATATTAAGTTTGGCGCTCAACTTACCGTAAGAGAAAGCCAAAACGCTGTCTTTTTTTACAATGGCAAAGCATGTGGCGCTTTCGGTGCGGGACGCCACACATTAGAGACAGCCAACATTCCGCTGCTCACTAAAATTTTATCCCTGCCCTGGGGCATGATGAGCCCTCTGCGCGCGGAAGTTTATTTCATCAATATGAAGGTTTTTACCGATTTAAAATGGGGCACACGCGATCCGGTTGCTTTCCGCGACAAGGAATTAGGATTGATTCGCCTGCGCGCTTTCGGCGTTTTTAATATCCGCGTTATTCAGCCGCTGTTGCTGATCAATTCATTAGTGGGAACACAGGGAATTTTCAGCACTGAAGAAATTGGAGAGTATATTAATAGCATCATAGTTTCCCGTTTTAACGATTACATGGGAGAGAAGATAGACACAATTTTTAATCTTCCGGGAAAATACAATGAGTTTGCCGATGGATTAAAATTATTACTGCAAAACGATTTGAACAAATTCGGCTTAGCGCTCACCGAGTTATACATTAATTCCATTACCCCGCCGCCGGAAGTGCAAAAAGCGATAGATGATAAAAGCCGGCTGGGTGTTTTTGATGATCTCAACAAACTTCTAAAAATGAAAACGGCTATGGCGGTGGAAACTGCCGCTCAGTCGCAGTCGGAAGCGGGCGCGGGTTTGGGAATGGGAATGGGCGTTATGATTCCCGGAATGCTCGCGGAAGCTTTTAAAGGCTCGGCGGCGGCAGCGGAAACTTATCCCTGTCCTGAATGCAAACAGGCTATTGGTAAAGACTCCCGATTTTGTCCCGCTTGCGGCCACCAGATTCTGACTGTCAACAAGTGTGCTCATTGCGGAGAAAATTTACCTATTAATGCCAGGTTTTGCGTAAATTGCGGTACGGCAGTAACGGTAAAACCATCGATTAAAAAATGCTCCAAGTGCGGTTTGGAAAATTTACCGGAGTCAATTTATTGTAATCAATGTGGTGAACGGCTCTAACTTTCAGATTGAACAGCAATGTCCTCAATGCGGCGCGCCGATACTTATCGACGAAACGGATCGCATTCTTTCGTGTAAATTCTGTCGAACGCGGGTATATCTAGCGACAGAAGATCATTTACGTTTTTATATTCCACCGGCAAAAGGCATTCCTGAAACTATCTACTTCATTCCTTATTGGCGTCTTAAGGGACTTTCTTACACCCTTGAAGAAACGAACATCTCTTATAAGTATTTTGACGCCAATTTTCTCTCTTTCGATTTGAGTTCACTTCCCTATTCTTTAGGCCTGCGGCCGCAGGCGCTGAAATTAAAATTTGTGGGAGGTAATGGCGGTATAGGAAAATTCATCGCATCTTCTTACAATAAACGCGAAGCGCTGCTGAATAATTTCCGGACACATACCAGCAGACCCCACCAGCAGGAAATATTTATCGGAGAAACCGTAAGCGTTATTTATACGCCAATTTATTGCGCCAATGGCTGTATCTATGATGCCGTTTTGAAAACTCCTCTTTTCCCCAAAATAGCGGATGCGGAAATCGAGCCGGTTCTTGCCTCCGCTCAGGTTGAAAAATGGCAGATAAAATTCATTCCCCTGCTTTGTCCAAATTGCGGCGCGAATTTGCCCGGAGAAAAAGACGCGTTGATTGTTTTTTGCCCTAATTGTAATTCCGCCTGGAATCCATCGGATAAAGACTTTACTAAAATTAATTTTTCCATCTGGCGGGAAGAAAGAGCGGATGTGATTTATCTGCCTTTCTGGCAGATGAAAGTAAAAGTTACCGGTATCCAACTCGAAACTTATAACGATTTGATTAAAGTGGCCAACCTGCCCAAAGCTCCCACGGAAGCGTGGAAACATACGCCTTTTTATTTTTGGACGCCGGCTTTTAAAATCAATCCCTCTTTATTTTTGCGCTGGTGTAGACAATTGACTGTAATGCCGGCCCCGGTGGATTTATCTACGGATTTTTCAGCAAAAAATATCTATCCGGTAACACTGCCGGTAACTGAAGCCGCGGAGAGTTTTCTCATTACCTTAACCAGTCTAATGGTTGATAAAAGACGCCTTCTGGATTTATCATCTTCGCTTAAATTTACTCTGGAAGATTCTTCTCTTGTTCTCCATCCTTTTGCAACCAGCACCAAAGAAGAATTGATTCACACAAAACTCGGATTCACTATGGATAGGAACGCGCTGAATTTAGGCGCGGACCTATAATACCATTCAAACCGACCGACAAGCAGTGACGTTTCACCTATATTTTGTAGCCAATATTTAGTTGACATCCAAGGCAGTTCTTATTATAAACTTTCTTCAAGAAGCACTGTCTTAGCAAAAAAGGTTGATTTGATATTATCTTCTATTTAGAGAGAGGTGATAAAAATGCGTAAATACATTTCAGTAAGTTTAATTCTATTTTTATTAATTTTGTGTTGTATGGTTAATCCGGTTTTCGCGGCAGATAGCGGCAAGAAAAAAGGATGCGATGCAATTTCCCCGCCGGAAATTCAGGATATTCTGAAAAACATAAAAGCTAATAATGCGAAAGTATTATATATAAAAAAATCTCCACTGGCCGGGATATGTGAAGTTGCCGTAGAAATAGGGGGGCAGCCGAATATTTTTTATTTTGATATTGCCAAGACCCATCTATTTTTTGGCAACCTTGTGGAAATGAAGACCATGACGAATCGCACAGCCCAGTCGGTCGCGGAAATCCAAGATAAAAAGCGGATTGATATCTCCAAAATATCTTTAACTGCAGCCCTTGTCCTGGGAGATTTAAAAGCAGAAAAAAAGGTTATTATTTTTACCGATCCTGACTGTCCATACTGTAGCAGCCTTCACAATGTAATGAAACAAATTATCGCCACGAGAAAAGATATTGCCTTCTATATTAAAATGTATCCTTTGGAATTCCATAAAGATGCATACTGGAAATCCAAGAGCATAGTCTGCAATAATTCCCTGCAATTGCTTCAAGATTGCTTTGATAAAAAGGAAATAGCAAAAACGGATTGCAAAACAGAGGAAGTTGACAATAATATAAAACTGGCTAAATCCCTGGGCATTACTGGAACACCGGCAATTATTCTTCCGGACGGCAGATTGCGCATAGGCGCGATGCCGGAAGCGGAATTGATTAAGTTGATTGATGGCAAGTAGAATATGGGGGATGTTTCTAATTAATTGACAACATCTTATACCAATTATAAATCAAAGCGCTATTTTTGTTGGCGTCGTTGTCGGCTTCCTCAACGTATGTACAATACGTCTCGTCGCCTCCGCCTAGCCGCCTCAATATCATCTTTGATTTAGAAATGGTATTATACCCCTCACCAATCCTTTATTATAGTGCTTTGACTTATTTAGGCGGCATGCGCAGGGCTCCGTCCAACCTGATACAGCAGCCGTTGAGCATGGTGTTTTCAATGATGTGCATAGCAAGCCTGGCAAACTCACCGGGCTTGCCCAGGCGTTTGGGAAAAGGAACAGTCTTCGCCAAATCTTCTTTAACTGCTGGCGGCAAACCGGCCATCATTGGCGTTTCAAAAAGTCCCGGGGCAATGGTTGCCACCCTTATTCCATAATCAGCACATTCGCGGGCGATAGGCAGCGTCATACCCACTACACCGGCCTTGGAAGCGCTATAGGCCGCTTGACCTATCTGTCCATCAAACGCGGCGACTGATGCTGTATTGATGATTACGCCTTTTTCGCCTTCTTCATTGGGCGTGTTATTAACCATTTGCTCGACTGCCAGCCTGATCACATTGAGCGTTCCTATAAGATTAATTTGTACTACTTTATTGAAGGCATCCAACGGCAAAGGACCCTTCCTGCCTATAATCTTTCCCGGATTAGCAATCCCCGCGCAATTAATGACTACGTTTATCTTTCCGAAGGCCTCAACGGCCTTTTGTATGGCCTGCCTTACATCAACTTCACTGGTCAAATCGGTTTTTATAAATATTGCATCGGCTCCGATATTAGCCGCCAGTTTTTCGCCTTTGTCCGAGTCAATATCAATAATAACGGCTTTCGCGCCTTTTTTCACCAATTCCATAATACTGGCCTCGCCCAGCCCTGAAGCGCCGCCTGTAACTAATGCCACAACATCTTTATGATTCATATTACCTCTCCTTGTATTTTTAAAATGAAATTACTGTGATTTTGTTTTCTTCACAACATTGGCACAAGGCTTTATCATTTCCGTTTTTATTCGCTTCATAAATTCCCGGCGAACGGCCGGAATCTTTGTGAGCAATACCAGCGTGCTGTTGATAATCCGCCATTTATATTTTCTTTGCGGAAAATTATAGAATCCGTGTTCTTTGTAATATCTGTGGTCAGCCTGAAAAACCATGCGCAACCTGCCCCAAATGGCATCCCGGAATACTTTATTTCCCGCGACCTGATAAAATGTCGGCGGCGGAATATATCCGAGTTTACTCTGCGCAACTGAACGCGAAGCCATGTTTTGCAATGCGATATTGATTTCGGCGGAGCTTCCCATATCGTCGCTGACAAAGCCGACGAGGCTGGCGTGCTGCATTTCAACATAAGCTTCAAATATTTCGCGCAAATTATAAATTTGACTAAACGGCCCGGAAATAACAAATCCGGTTTGTTTATTCAGCAGAACCGGTGTATGGCCATTAAAAAAATGGCGGTCGAAAAAGCATTTCCACAACGAGGAAAGATAACGGTCATGAATCGCACCGGCGAAGAATAAAATATCCGCCGTTTTTATTTTTGTATTGAAGAAATCAATGAAGCCATCTTTCCCTTCGTAAACGCAGACATTATCGAAACCGCATTGCATACAACCAAGACATCCGCCTTTGATGTCAATATCCTTTAGCTGCACCAATTCAGCGGCGGGAGAAAAAGTCTGCCGCAATCTCTCCACCATCTTCTGAAGATTGGGATTTTCAGCAAGATCATCGGCCACAATCAATACCTTCTTGCTTTCAGCCTCCACAGGTTTTATAGCTTCAGCATCAAAAACAACTTCCGGCGCGATTAACGGTTTATTGTTTTTTATCGAAGGCGTGCCGTCTTTAATCGCCTTTATGAATAATTCGCTGAAAGTTTTCAGCCTCTGACGTTCCTTAGACTTCAGCAAATCATTCATTTCCGCCGAATAGGAACCGAAAAAATTCATTTGCAAATCGTCGCAAACAGCATTGATATAATTATGGGCGGTGTAATCAAAAAAATTAATTGAAGTTGTCAGAACGGCGGCGGGTTTCCCGCGAAAAACAGAGGCGGAATTTCTTTCAAATATTAATTCGATGAATTTTTTATACTGGGAACAAACAAGAAGAGTATAAAGAGGAAATGCCCAGAGCACGGCATCCGCAGAGGCTATCCCGGCGATAATCTCCTGAAAAGTCTTGTTATCTTTTTCCAGCTTTTTAATTTTCAGCGCCACATCAAAATATTTAAATTCAATTTCCGGAAATATTTGCTCCAGAAAATGAACATACTGCATAGTAACGCTTATCTGGCCTTTCGGCGAACCATTCAAAACAGCGATTTTCATAACAATCACCTGTTATTTTTAATTTGATTTACAAAAATTTACTATCACAAGAAAAATATCATGTCCAGAGAGACTAATAACATTTTTAAATCAAAGATGATATAGCGGAGGCAGTGAAACTCGAATTACAGTTACGCAGTAAACTGGAATTCGTTAGTTGTAATGAGACTTAAAATTCAGGAGCAACGTAAACTGAATTTTGTAAGTCGATTTATCCAATGCCCTCTGGCTATTGGAAACTGTCCCGATTCAATGGGGCGAGGAGGAGGCGACGAGGCGTATTATAATATACGTTGAGGAAGCCGACAACGACGCCAACAAAGATAGCGCTTTGATTTAGAGATGGTAGATATAAGCGACAAATCTCCCATCATGGCTCAAGCTAATGTCAATATCTGTTTTTCTGCCGCTGACATAAACTCGCGGCGGTTGAAGTTCTCCATTTTCTCTTGTTCTCTTGATTTTTATTTGATGGAAATTCAGGGAAAAGTATTGGGCTAAATTTTGTCCAAGACAGTGGCGCAAAAAAAGCGATGGATTAATTTTTTCTTTTTCCGGCAGGACGTCAACGCTCCAGATTAATTTATCCAAAGCCGTAAGACAATCAGCGCCGACGCAATGGACATATTGAGAATTGGAAAAGAGACGGATGTAAATTTTGCTTTTCCCCGGAATAATAACTTCACCATCAGAATATTTTGATTTGGTACTTTTAAAAGTTACCGTCCACTGCCGCGGCAGAAAAGCGGCATCGGGAGAAGATTTTTTTATTACTTTATATGCGGTTTCTTTACAAGCCCAGTGCGACCAGAGTGCCGTATCAGGATTATTCGCATTTTGGACAAATTCAATTTCAGCATTTGTGAGGATTTTTTTTAGAAAGCGCGAATTCCTGCTTTTCCCCGCATTCGCTGGTTCCCTCAAATCCACCACATCGTTCCCGACGTAGGGCAAAATACTTTTCCTCCATTTGCGCGAGCCGGTCAATTATTTGCGTGGCATATTCGCGTTGCACTTTCAGATCGCTTCCTTCTACAGGCTCGGGCGTAAAAACTTCCATCTGTACCGAAAATTTCTCTCCCCAGGCAGGAATGATACTATAACCAGCCTGTTTGTCTCCGCGCAGATACATGCACATTACTTTGCAGTTTTCCACGTTTTTGACGAAACGTCCCACGCCATAAGAAAAATCTTCTTTATTTACTCGTCCGGTGCGGGAACGCCTGCCTTCCGGAAAGATCATGATATTATCGCCTCTCCGCAGCAGGTAAATGCATTTATCCAAAATTATTTTCATCTTTTCACGGGACCCGCCGCGGTGGATGGGAATACACTTGGTCAGGTAACACAAAATAGTCAAAATAATATTGTCTTTATAGTTGTTTCTTTCCGGCAGATTCCAGGGCAGTTTTTTATAACTGATTATATGTTGACCTAAACTGAAAATGGCATAGCTTAAAATAAAAGAGTCAATCATCGTCAAATGATTGGAGCAGATAATCCACCCGCCTTTGTGCTGCGCGAATTCAGCGGCGCACCGGCGGCGGATTTTTTTCAAATCCCTTACCCGGTAAAAGAATATTTTGATGGCAAAAAAATATACAGTCGCGATGATTAGTATTGTGATTCGCCCTAAAATATTTTGCAGATGCAGAAATATTTTGGATTTTCTATCCATTTTTTATCCAAGTTTTTGCTTGATAATCCTGACAGCATCGCCAATTGTTCGAATTTTATCCGCGTCATCATCATCAATACTGATACCGTAAACATCTTCACACTTAATGATTACATCAACCAACCGCGCGGAATTTACTTTTAGATCATTTAAGATGTGTGTATCCATTGTGGCCTTGTCCAAAAGATCCTGGTTCTTGGCGTAGGCTTTTAAAATGTTAACCATTTCTTCAAATATTTTCTTTTCATCCATGAAAACACTCTCCTTATAATATATTAATTATTTTCCCACTTTTTAAATATAATGCAACTGTTGACGTCGCCGAAACCAAAACCGGCTTTGGCGACGATTTTCAACTGCGGAAATTCTAAATATTTTTGCGGAATCTTTTGAGCAAACTTCTCGATATCCGGATGTACATCCTCACAATTGATTGACGGATGCAGAAATCCTTTATAAATCTGCAAGACAGAAGCCACAGATTCTATGGCGCCTGCGGCGCCCAGGCAATGACCGATTAATGATTTTGTGGAGTTAATGTAAGGAAAATTGTCGGGAGTTCGCTCCAGCGCCTCTGCCCAATTCCTTACTTCGTGAGGGTCGGCATATGTCGCCGTTAAATGTCCGTTAATGGCATCAACTTCGGCCGGATCAATACCGGCATCGGCCACCGCACCGCGAATACATCTTTTCACTCCTTCAGGATTAGGCGCCGTCATGGAACCGCCCATCCGCTGGCCTCCGCAATTAACATAGCCGCCAATTACTTCCACGTAAATTCTGGCGCCTCTGGCCAGAGCGGTTTCGAGTTCTTCCAGCACCAGCATGGCGCTGCCGGAACCGGGAACAAAGCCGCAAGCCGTGGCGCTCAAGGGGCGGGAACCAGCCGCCGGATTATCGTTAAATTTGCGGCAAAGCACACGCATGGCGTCAAAACCTGCCCAGATGTAAGGCGTTGCTCCTTCGGAACCGCCAGCCACCATACGTTTGGCTAATCCCATTCTTATTCGCCAAAGAGCGTCAATGATTGCTTCATTACCGGTACTGCAAGCCGCCGAATTCGATGTCACCTGATTGCCGGCTCCGATCAAACCGGAAATCCGGGCGCTGGTACCGCTGTTCATCACTTGCTCGACACAGCGACTGCCCAATCGCCTTACCCGTCCTTCATTAACCATGTGGACGACTTGGGCAATCGTATCAATGCCGCCGGTGCCTGAACCGGCAATAACTCCTGTGTCCCAATCTACCAAGTCGTCATCGCTGTCGGAAAAAATAAATCCGGCATCTCTCCAGGCATCTACCGCCGAGACCGAAGCAAAGCCAATATTATCATTGTTGGATAAAAGCTTTTCACGATCGAAATAGCTTTTACGGATGGTTTCAAAATCTTCCGGAATACCGGCAATCTGACAGCCGAACTTCAGCTCTTCCAATTGAGGAATAAAATGAATGCCTGAACGGCCTTCTTTGAGCGCCTGTTCAAAATTATCCAGACCATATGCATTGGGAGCAACTACTCCCATTCCTGTAATAACCACTCTCTTCTTCATTTATCCACTCCCATTCCGGCTAATTGCCCCACACAAACCACTTCGCCATTTTCTCTCTCCATATTAATGTCCACTTTCAATGAGCCTTTACGCATATATATTTTCTTGCCTTTCACAATTACTCTTTCCCCCGGAGACACTATTCCTTTAAATTCAATGTTATCCGCCAGAGAAAATAAACTTAAAAGACCATTCAACTGGGCGGGCCTTATATTTTTCTCACGAGCCAGAAGATACATACCAAAAGCAACAACGCCGATCTGTGCCATCGTTTCAATCAGAATTACTCCCGGTGTAATCGGATGTCCGGGAAAGTGTCCACGATAAAAAAACTCGTCCTCGCGAAACCGGTAAGCCCCGATTATATGATGCTCATCAAGACTGATAATTTCGTCAATGAAACGAAAAGGCGCTTGTTGCGGCACCAGGTCCAGGACCTCTTTTTTTACGCCGGCATCAGCCTCCATAAAGGCCTCCATTGACATGGATTACACTACCTGTAATGTAGCTGCCTTTTTTAGCCAGAAAAGCCACGACCTCCGCAATCTCTTCCGGTTTACCAATACGTCCCAGAGCAATATTAGTAATGATTTTATCTTTCACTTCCTGCTGCAATTCCTCAGTCATGTCGGTGGCAATAAAACCGGGAGCCACGGAATTAACTAATATGTTTCGTCCCCTGAGCTCCTGCGCCAGAGATTTGGTAAAAGCATCCAGCGCTGCTTTTTCCATCGTGTAGGGAATTTGACCGGCATTGCCTGTATGTCCAACAACGCTGGAGATATTGATGATGCGCCCGGATGGACTGCGCAGCAGGAATTGCCTAAGGATTCTTTTGGTCAAATACCAGACACCGCGCGTCAACGCACGCTGTGCGTCAAATTGTTCTAATTTCATGGAAAGGATATCGGCATTAATAGAGTGTCCGGCATTGTTGACCAAAACATCCACGCGGCCGACCGCATCCTTGAGTTTTCCGATCATCATATCCACTCGCTCAATATCGGTCAAGTCGGCTTGAATTAAAAAGCCTTCTTTTATTTCTTTCAGCAACTGTTGCGCCCGTTCGACACTCTTATTGTAATGAATGCCAACGTAAAATCCTTCTGCTGCCAGAGCACGGCAGCATGCGGCTCCTATTCCTGTTGCGCCGCCTGTTACTAAAGCAACTGGGTTTTCGATCATCGGCCACTCTCCACTTTCAGCATCATATATGCCCAGGTCAGTCCGGCACCGACAATGACCATGGCAATGTTGTCACCTGATTGAATTTCATTCCAGCGCATACTTAAAGTTGCCGGAGCGCCGCAGCAGGCGGTATTGCCGAATTGATCAACGTTGTACCAGTGGTTCTCAGGTTTTATCGCTCTGCGTTCGCACACTGTTTTAAGCATCCTCACATTGGCTTGATGACCGATAAAGATAAAACGCTGCGCATCGGCCGCATATTGATCCTGAAGCACTTTAAGATATTCTGTTGTTGTCTTGATGGCATAGCCCTGAACAGCTTTGCCATCCTGATGAAAAGTCCAGTCTCCGTCAATGCCGACTTTTCTCCATCCGGATGGGTGGGAATCAAAGCCGCCGCTGATAAAAGCTGCACGGGTGGGAACTTTTGTCGACACTATTGCCGCGATTGCGCCATCGCCGAAAAGGACTGCCGAATCACGATCAGAATAATTAATCGACCTTGTTGGTGATTCCGCGCCGATCAGCAAAATATACGGCGGCAGCGTCTCCGGCTGCATGCGTAAAAGAAGATTGACCTGCATGCCGAAAGTAGAACAGGAGGAATTCAAATCGAAACTGGCTGCTTCAATGCCCAGCTCCGCGGCCATCGCCGAAGCTTCCGCCGGCGAAATGTTATCCGGTGACGAAGTGCCGGCAATAACCATACCGATATCCTCCGGTTTTAGCGAAGCACGCTGCAGAGCCATTCGGGCGGCTGACGATCCCATCTGTGAATTTTTGTATTGTCTGATGACGAAAGATTCCAGCGGATTAATATTTTTTGTTTGCCTGATATAATCCAGAGGCAGAACTGTCCGGCGGTTTTGAATGCCGACACGTTCCATGATCCAATCGTTTGTGGTGCCGATATCCAGGTCTTCCAAAAATTTATTAGAAATAATATTTTCGGGATGAAAATGTCCCATGGAATGAAGATAAAGCATCTTTAGACAATCTCCCGTCCGATGATCATATTCTGCACTTCCCGGACACCTTCGTAAATGTCAATAATATGGGCGTCACGCGCAAGTTTGGAAATTTCATAATCTGTCGTGAAACCATAACCACCATGCAGATGAAGGCCTTCGGTTGAACAAAAGACAGCGGCTTCCGCGGCCGTGTTCTTAGCCAAAGAAGCATAAATTCCGGCATCGCTTGCTTTTTCCTGAATTTTACAAATTGCTTTTAAAAGAGCCAGTTCAGCCAGTTCCACTTTTTTCCACATGGTCGTCAACATTTCTCTGGCCACGGGAAGATCGCAAATTCTCTGACCAAACTGTTTGCGTTCCCGTGTATATTCCAGTGTAACTGTAAACGCCCTTTTAGCCAAACCTAAACCAATTGCCGCAACCATCGGCCGGGCATAATCCAAAACATCAACAATATATTTAAATCCCAGTCGCCGGTCTCCGATAATCTGATTCGGATGGATAATAACATCCTCGAAAGTTACACTGGCTGTGTTGGAAAGTCTTTGTCCTAATTTATCCTCCGGCTTACCAATTATTATCTTCCCGCCCGCCGGCACATTTATTTCTCTGGTAGCATTCCCGATATTGGGAATATCGGCGGCTGTAACCGGTTCTACCGGAATAATAACACAAGCCATGAAATTACCTGTCTGCTTTCCCAGCTTACAAAGAACAGTATATTGAGAAGCATAAGAAGCATTGGTAATAAAGCACTTGGAACCGTTTAAAACATAATTGCCGTCATTATTCTTACTGATAAAACTGGTCATCATCGAATTATCTGAACCGGCGTTAGGTTCCGTTAAACAAAAAGAAGCCAAAACAGGCTTCTCGACAAAAGGCCTGAGAAATAATTCTTTTTGCTCATCCGTGCCATTCTGGCTGATTACAACATTGGCTAAATCATTGCACATCGCCGAAGTGGAGATACCCGTATCGCCATAAGAAAGTTCTTTAATAATCAAGGCCGAAGTAACTGCATCAATTTCATAACCTTTGACGGATTCCGGAATACACAAATTGAGAAGGCCTGTTTCCCAGGCCTTGTTAATGATGTCCCACGGAAAAATATGACCTTTTTCCAGATCTAAAATATGCGGCGTTATTTCGTTTTTTACAAATTTTCGCACAGTATCTAAATACGTTATTTGATTTTCATTAAGACTCAAATCCATAAATCAGACCTTTCGTTTCTCTTTTACGCGTAAGTTTATAAGATAACTAATTTATTTAATCATCTCTCTTCAAAAAAAAGGCTTCTTTTGTTGCTGCTTTACGCGGCAAATTCTTTTTTAGGGGAATTTTTCACTCCCGCGCCTGCCGGCGAATCAATTCCATATTTCGTCCGCAAAAATTTTTCCATGGTTGCGGGATATAAGATATATGCCAGCACATCTTCATCATTGCGGGCAAGATTGCCAATATTTTTTTTTGCCGCTTCAATTTCCGGCTCCAGATAATCAGCCGGCCTTCCGGATACCGGCACCTGTCCACGCTTGTAATTCTTCAGTATCTTCTTGGTCAATTCCGGATCAATCGGCATTGGAGTTTTGCCGTACAAGCCCAAAACCAAATCTTTAAGCTGGTTGGATACTCTTACATAACGGCCGAAAAGAACATTTAAAACAGATTGCGCCCCGATGATTTGCGATACAGGCGTAACAAGGGGCGGACTGCCCATATCTTTTCGTGTTTGAACTACTTCTATGTAGATTTCTCCTAATCGATCCAGCGCGTTCATTTCTTTGAGTTGACCGGTCAAATTAGAAATCATACCGCCGGGAATTTGATGGGCAAGGACTCCGTTATCAATGATTGATAATTTATTGGTGGCCAGATGGCTGCTATATTTCGGAGCAATACTCTCCAGATGTTCACCCAGCACCAGCAATTTGTTTAAATCTATTCCGCTTGCGCGTTCGGTTCCCTGAAGCGCTGCAACCAGCGGCTCAATGGCGGGCATGGAAGTTCTCAGCGCAAAAGGCGCCAGACATGTGTCCACAACATCAACTCCGGCTTCTATCGCTTTTAAATATGTCATCGAAGCCATGCCGCTGGTGTAATGGGAATGTAAGTGCAAAGGCAATTTAACCTCTTTTTTTATGGCGGAAACCAGATCATACGCGTCATAAGGAGAAAGGATGCCGCCCATGTCTTTAATGCAAATCGCATCCGCGCCCATTTGTTCCAGTTCTTTGGCTTTGGCCACAAAATATTCCAGGTTATAAACTTCTCCTCCCATACGGACATCAGTCAGCGAATAACAAACAGCTCCTTGAAACTGCTTGCCGTTGGCCTTGATTCTTTCCGCGCATGATTCCATGTTGCGGAAATCGTTTAACGCGTCAAAACAACGGAAAATATCAATACCGATTTCGCAAGCTTTATCCACAAAAGCGCGCACCACATCATCGGCGTAATGACGGTAGCCAACCAGATTTTGTCCGCGTATGAGCATGGCAAAGGGAGTTTTGGTGATATACTTTTTTAAAATCCTCGGTCGCATCCAGGGGTCTTCACCCAAAAACCTGTGCATCGTATCAAAGGTCGCGCCGCCCCATACTTCCATCGCGTGAAAACCGCAATTGTCCATTTCTTCAGCAATGGGAATCATATCCTCCGTTTTCATCCTTGTGGCATAAATAGATTGATGCCCATCGCGGAAAGTATTATCTTGAATTTTTATGGGATTAGTTGGAATTTTTTCTGAATTACTCAAAGAACATGCCTCCTGATATGTGGTATTATTTTGCGGCTTGCCATAAAAAGCAAGTTTTTTATACAACCTTAATTTGAGCCGCTAAAATTCTTTTCGGCTGCGGCAAGTCCGGTAATCGATTGGCAGGTTACGCCTATCGTTTTGAAAAATTCGCGCAGAGGCCGCGCCGGCCCGATTTCATAGATTTCCTCAGCCTTTGCCGCCAAACTCTGCATATTTTCGCGCCACTGCACGGTATTGCTGATTTGATTTACAAGTTTTTCTCTTATTCCTGAAATATCTTCAGAATGAAAACCACCGGTAAAATTTGATGTTACTTTAGAGGCATTTTGCGGATTCAAGTTCTTACCGACTTTCTCCAAAGTATCGGCAAAGCGATTTTCTATCGATTTCATTAAACGGCTGTGGAACGGAGCGCTTACATTCAGATGAATAAACCGGAATGGTTTTTCAGCCCCAAGGGTCTGCGCCAATCTTTTTTCTATTTTGGGAAGTGCGGATAATTCGCCGCTTATAACTACTTGATTAGCAGAATTAATATTGGCCACATCAACCGGTAAATCTTCTATTAACTTTAGCAGTATATCAATGTTTATGTTTTCGGAAATAATCGCCGCCATACCGCCAACGCCTATAGGCACAGCTTCCTGCATCAATTTCCCTCGTGTTTGAACTATTTTTAAAGTTTCAGCTAAAGACATTACCCCGGCAGCAACAAGCGCTGTAAATTCACCCAAAGAATGACCACCGAAATATTCAGACGCAAAACCATAACGTTTAGATAAACCTCTAAGCATGGCTATTTCTGTCGTCACAATGCAGGGCTGTGTATATTCGGTAAGATTCAGCTTTTCATCTTCGCCAAAGCACATTGCTGATACATCCCAACCCAAAGCATCAGCCGCTTCTTCGTATGTTTTGCGGCATACAGGAATTTGTTCATAAAAGTCTTTACCCATACCTGGTCTTTGCGAACCTTGCCCGGGAAAAACAACCGCTATGTTTTTAATATCTTTCATTTAGCAAAAACTTCCTTCCGATTAAATATGTATCTCAAAACACAACTAATAACAATGATAAAAGTCTCTTATGAAAAGCACAATCTATGCCACAAATCAGGAAAACATTACAAGATTAAAGGAATTGGAATTTATTATGTTTTTTAAAGGATCGATTTAAGATAAGACCAAAAGAAGGCAATTGATATGTGTAAAACCGTTCACACTGCGAATCAGATTTCACCTCAGTATGTTAAATTGTAAAGGAAACAAAGAATCGATTCCATCTACGAGTAAACACATGCTGTTTGAAAAATCACATGTATGAATCCCCAAAGCAAGCTTTGGAAACAGATTCCGCTGCAAGCTGCGGGGTATAATTCGACTGATAAACTTCTATTCGCTTCACTCTTGAAGTTTGAGTCTCATTATCCTCCGCTTTGAGGGATAATTCCCAATAGCCTTTGGCTATTGGATAATTCGGCTAACAAATTTCATTACACTGAGCTTATGAAATTTGAGTCTCATTACGACTAACGCTTTAAACTTCACTTCGTTCGTTTTCAGCGAGTCTCATTACAACTTATCAATTCTGCTTAATTACATTGGTTTCAAGGATCTATTCGACCCTTTCTGCGGTGATTCTTCTGACTTGCAAGCGGCAGCGCAGTTTTGAAATTTTACTTCACACTGTCTTTTATCCGCGTTTATATTAAAACAGGCTTGCTCTTTTTTAGCGCAGCTACTAATGCATTTTTGTACACTGGTTTGCTCCGCGATAGAGATTTTAGAAAAAGAGAAGATTAAAAAATACAAGACCATGACAAAACACGAAATAAGGGAAAATATTCTCAACCGTTTCATAATGCCACCTCCTTTAATTTACAGGTACGTTTCTCAAATAATAAAATTTTACGCTTTCCAATGATTTTGGACAAACTTAATATAACGCTTTCCTGACATTTAAGCAATAATCAAAAATATATTCTGTTTCCTTCGTAAAGCTATGAAAACCATATCGCCATCTCAAAATTAGTGGAGCCTCCTCCGGCAGGAGCCGGGGGATTCCAAGTAGCGGGATTAAAACTCTTTGCTGCGGATGAAATTTACTGCGTTGCGGAAAATTGCCAGACCTTGCCCTTCTTCCGGCAGGTTTTCTCGTGTCCAGCGGGGATGGTTGGTGCGGTGCAGAAACGCTTCGGGATGAGGCATCAGGCCGAAAAGCCTCCCTGTTTCATTGCACAGACCGGCAATAGCATGAATTGAGCCATTGGGATTGGCCGGATAGTCCATTGTCGGCATGCCTTCAGCTGTACTGTATTGAAACGCGTACAAATTTTTCTTTTCGATTTGATCGAGCACGGAATCGTTCAAAGGAACAAATTTACCTTCGCCGTGGCGCACGGGATAATAGACAACATCGATGCCTTTAGTAAAAACACAGGGGCTTTGCGCGTTGGCTTTGACATACACCCAGCGGTCTCCAAAACGCCCTGAATCATTAAACGTCAGTGTCGCACTTTGCCTGGTGAAGTTGCCATCGAGCGCGGGCAACAAACCCAATTTTATCATAAGCTGGAAGCCGTTGCAAATACCCAGAATCAATTTCCCTGCGGCAATAAATTGTAGTAACTCTTCGATGAGCATCTCATTTGAACCGGCAATCCGTGCGTGTAAAAATCGGTTGGCCCCGGCTTTGGCCGAACCCAGATCATCGCCGTCTAAGAAACCGCCCGGCAAATTCAAAAAAGTATAGTCAGACAGGCGCCGCTCCCCGAAAAGCAATTCACTGATATGGACGATATCGACCATATCGGCCCCGGCAAGCCGGCAGGCGTGCGCCATTTCCATTTCAGCATTGACGCCGTTGCCGGTCAATACTAGTGCTTTCACTTTACGGGTCATACATTCACCCTACCTAAAAATTAAGCGGCTTTTGCCACGCATCTTTGAGTTTGCTGATTTTTTCTTTGATAATCAGTTTGCCGGAAAGCCCCGTTATCTGGAAGAGTCCATCGCTTGCGACAAAACCGATTTCGCGTACAACGTTTCCGGCCATGATCTTTTCAAACTTGCTTTGATCTTTAGGATGGATGGTCACCACAAAGCGGCTGGCCGTCTCCGAAAACAAGATATAATCGTTTCTTTTCTTGCCGTAGTAAGGAACATCCTTCAAATCGATATTCATACCTAAGTCCCCGGCAAACGCTGTTTCGATCAGCGCCACACCCAAACCGCCATCTGAACAATCATGACAGGAGGCGACAAGGCCTGCCTGAATCGCCTTGTGCAGCGCACGGTATTTTTTGATGGCTTTTTTCACATCCACCTGCGGCACTTTATTGCCAATAGCTCTGTGTTCAGCGAACCATTCGGAGCCGCCCAGTTCATCAAGAGTTTCACCGATAACGTAAACCCGATCCTGCGGGCGTTTGGCATCCATCGTCACTGCTTTGCGCACATCCTTAATTTTGCCGATGACCGAATAAAGCAGCGTCGGCGGCACGGAGATTTTTGTTTTGCCGATGGAATAATCATTTTTCATGCTGTCTTTGCCGGAGATGCAGGGCACGCCAAAGGCGGTGGTATAATCGTAAATCGCCATATTCGAGCGAACGAGTTGCGCCAGTTTGTATTCGCCGTCGGGCGTTTTTGCGGACTTAACCGGATCGCACCAGCAGAAATTATCCAGCCCCGCCAGATGATCCAAATCAGCGCCTACCGCCACGGCATTGCGGACTGCTTCGTCAATGGCGCAAGCGGTCATGTGGTAGGTGTCGATATCACTGTAACGCGGGCAGATGCCATGCGCCACCACCACGCCTTCCATGGAAGTAAGAATCGGCCGCACAATGCCCGCGTCCGACGGGCCGTCATTTTGTACGCCCACCATGGGTTTGATAACGGAGCCGCCCTGAACTTCATGATCGTACTGGCGTACAACCGCTTCCTTGGAGCAGATATTCAATCGCGAAAGCATCTGGGCAAAGGCATTTCCTAAGTTGGCGGGCTCGGTAAAGGTCGGCTCCGCATTTTTCGGCGCACTCCATTTGGCAACCAGTTTCATCTGCGGAACGCCATCGTGCAGAAAATCCATATCCAGATAAGCCACGGTCTTTTCGCCGTAGCGAACATGGAATTTGCCCGACTTGGTAAACTTGCCCATTGCCGTGGCTTCCACGCCCATTTTGCTGGCCAGCTCCATAAACTTATCGACTTTTTTCGGATCGACCGCGAGTGACATGCGCTCCTGCGCCTCAGAGACTAGAATTTCCCAAGGCTGAAGACCGGCGTATTTCAGGGGTGCTAAAGATAAATCAATTTCGCAGCCGCCGGAATATGTCGCCATTTCACCGACCGATGAAGAAAGGCCGCCCGCGCCGTTATCCGTGAGCGCGCGATACAAGCCGCAGTTTCTGGCGACAAGTAGAAAGTCCGTCATTTTCTTTTGCGTGATCGGGTCGCCGATTTGCACGGCGGTGACTGGCGAGCCTTCGTGGAGTTCTTCGGATGAAAAAGTCGCGCCGTGAATGCCGTCTTTGCCGATCCGGCCGCCGGTCATGATGATGACATCGCCGGGTTTGATTTCCTTGCCATGGGTCGGCTTGCCATTGAGTCTCGCGGGCATGATGCCGGCGGTGCCGCAGTAGACAAGTGGTTTGCCAAGGAACCGTTCATCGAAAACAATACTGCCGTTGACTGTGGGAATGCCGCTTTTATTGCCGCCGTGTTCCACTCCTTCGCGCACGCCTTCGTAAATCCGGCGCGGATGAAGAATGCGAGGCGGCAGTTTCTTTTTATAAAAGGGCGAGGCAAAACAAAACACATCGGTATTGAAAATGAGTTTTGCGCCGATGCCCGTTCCGAATGGATCACGGTTGACGCCGACAATGCCGGTCAGCGCTCCTCCGTAAGGATCAAGAGCGGAAGGCGAATTGTGCGTCTCCACCTTGAAAACCAGATTGGAATCATTGTTGAATTTAATAACACCGGCGTTATCCACAAACACAGAGAGACAGAAATCCTTCTTGCCTTTGGCCTTGCGTATTTTGGCCGTCGATCCTTTGATATATTTTTTAAAAAGCGAATCAATTTTTAATTTGTTGCGGCCGTCGGTGTAATCGATCCGACTGTTGAAAATTTTGTGTTTGCAATGCTCCGACCAAGTCTGCGCCAGGCATTCCAATTCCACATCGGTTGTATTTTCATCAAGGCCGAATTTCTTACGGGCTTTGAGCACGGCCGGATTTTGATAATAAGCCTTAATCTTCTGCATCTCTTCCAGATTCAGGGCCAGAAGTTTTTCCTGACTGATTTTTAAAAGCCCCTGCGCGTCAACTTTCGCCAGATTGATTTGCTCCACCTGCGGCTCGTCTTTGCCCATAACCTGCGGAACATAGGCAGGCATACCGGCATTGAAATCAAAATTATTTGATCCGACAACCTGATGGCGTTCGATTAGATCGTTTGCCAGCAAACCGGAGGCGATTTTTTCCGCATCGGCCTGAGAAATTTTGCCGCTGATTAAATACTGACGGGATGTATAAACACTGATTTTGCGAGTACCGATATTTTCGCCAAGCAAAAGCGTAATGGCCTCACGGGCGGTTTTGCCGACGTTATCAGTCACACCCGGCCGAAAGCCCACTTCAATGAGCCAATCAAAATTTTTCGCGAGCGGCTGATTAATGGAAAAATTCTGAATGACCGGATCGGAGAGCGGCCCCGCGGCAGCCTGTTCTAATTCGGCGGCGCTGAGCTCCCCGGCGATTGTATATACTTCAATGGTGGCAACTTTTGCGACTGCCAGCGCCAGATTATCGATAATGCGCTTTTTGGTCTTTTCACCCAGCGCGTCGCGAATACCTTCTTTGAAAGCAACTTCAATTCTATAGGCCATGATTTACCTTATAGCGGCTTCGTAAAAAGTCCATATGCTGCGTTGCGCTGCATCCTTCGTCATTGCAACGTACGCAGAAAGTACGTCTCATTCCTCAGGATTTGCGCGCCTTGCCTCTGGATCTTTTTACGAAGCCGCTCCAAAGCGCATTGCTTTTAGACATTTTTACGAGTTCATCTGTATTAAATTCTGTCTGATAAAGCAGACGTTGCGTTTATACCCAAAAGAGCGCAATAAAGCAACTTACAAATATGTGCTGGATACGTATTACATTTTTCTTAATAATAAACACTTTTTACGCAAGACTTTAATAATAATTAATTGATTTTAAATAAATATTTGTGTAGAAAATACATAATTCAAAGAACAGATTTTTATTCAAACCGGTATATAAAGGGTCACGTATATTAATTGTTATGTTACGTTGAGAGAAATTTATTTATAATTATTATTCGTAGTTAGTGAAATTAATAAATCACATGCTTATCTGTATTAAGAGGTTATTGTTATGGTAAAAAGAAAAACTTATAGTAGATGCATTTTTAGTCCTGAGATAATACAAAAAGCTCTTACTGCATTGGTTGTTCAAAATGAGTCTTCTCAAGTTGCCAAAGTATCTTGCATCCACATAAATCTAGGAGAAGAAAAATGGGATTATGACAACATAAGTGAATTTTATGACGACTATCGTAAACCTTTTGAATATTAAATCTCTCCGGGTAATATTCCCCGAAGCTTGCTTCGCTTGGAGAGTAGCTACCAACCATGAGATACCCCGCAGCTTGCTGCGGGGAGGTTCATTTATGCACGGCTTTCTGCTAATTACCAAGATACGAAATTTGATCTTGAATGCTACGGTGTCAAATGCGGAACAACAGCGTATACTGAAATAGGTATATCCGCTAAAAATAGAGAATTAATCCAAATTTTGTTTCAATTATTTGAAGGGGAAGTTCCATTATCACAACTTTCAGACGATGACATGGAAATTCAACGCAATCCTACCCGCGTTTCAAAGGGACCAATGATATTCATAGGTCACGGACAAAGTCCACAATGGAAAGATTTAAAACAGCACTTACAAGATCTTCATAATTATCAAGTTCAAGCATATGAAACTGGAGCTAGGTCTGGTCATACTATTCGCGATATACTCGAACATATGCTTCACACAAGTTCTTTTGCTATTCTTGTATTAACTGCAGAAGACAAGATGGCTGACGGAAAATATCAAGCAAGACCTAATGTAATTCATGAAACTGGATTATTTCAAGGAGTCCTCGGTTTTGCTAGAGTCGCTGTACTATTAGAAGACGGCACAGAGGATTTTTCCAATTTGCAAGGTATACACCAAATCAGATATTCTAAAGATAATATACGTGAGACATATGGAGATATTCTCGCGACACTTCGACGAGAATTTGGAGCAAATAATTAAATATTTTTAAAAAATTTCACTAGTGTGTCTTTAATTTGAGCATTAGATGATAAAATATAACCTGTCGATACACGCAGACACGCGTTCCGCGGGCTGGTGATCTTTTCGTTGAACATCTATCAAACTTTACGGAGTGCCGCCCCAAAAATATCAGTTTGAGCAACACTCCGTAAAGGCTTTACTCAAATATTTCTTATCCTTTTATTGTGCCGCACTGGCGGCATTTTCTGGCTCCGCGGAAAAGTTTGGTGCCGCAATTATTGCAGGCAAAAAGTTTTTCTTCTCCTTTAATAAACGCCTCAGTACCCAACTCTCTCCAGAGCGGAATGGCACGCAGAATATTTTTCTTTCCCTCAGGCACAGGGAAATTTTCTATCTTGTCACAAGGGAAATCAGCGCATTGATGGCAGCCGGTATATCTCTTTTCCCGGGTACAACTTTTAACTGGGCAAACTTTACAATACCAGTAAACCGAATCGGAGAGGCATCCCCGGCAATTAATTTTGTCGGGAGTATCGCCATAGGCTTTGGCCAGTTTTTCTTTTAGCGGCTGATCGCCGCTTGCTGTTGCGCAATAGATGCCGCAGACACCGCAATAAAGACCGCATGGAGCAACTAATTCCTGATTAACCATTTATCCCTCCTCACCTTGAAAAAAATCATTTATATTATTTCTTTGTAATAAATCTTTCAGCCAGTTAACCATATCCGGCCCCTTAAAAAACGGCTGTTCCTGATAAAGTGTCAGAAACTCTGAATATGAATTTTCTATATCGGTGATGGTCTTTCCCAGAACAGTTCGGATTGTCCCCATTGAGCTATGTTTGATGTTCATGTCACCAGGCTTTATCATGCCTAAATTAATCAGGTAACTCACCTGCTCGCCGCATTTGCAGGGATTGCGTTCATCAAAAAGGCTGCAATTGCTTTGAAAATAATCGGCAACTTTTTTGCGCGAGCGCGATAAGATTTTACGGAAGTTCACCCGCGAGATATCGCAAATTTCCGCCCCGATACGATCAGTGACATCAAAGATGGCTCCCAGAATCAGCACCATCCGCTCCATTCTGGTCAGACACAGCAATATGCACAATGTGCAATAGTTTTTGGTTTCATCGATGATTTCCCTATCATTCATTGGAGCATGCTTTTTTGTATCGGGCAGATTGAGGGCGTACGTGCCGAAATCAAGGCTTTCCGCGTGCGCGGCAAAGAACTGCTCTTTTTTGCTTTCCTTCATGTTGATAACATGATTGGCAACAATCCGGTATAACCACGTCCGAAACGCAGCCTTTTGCTCATCGTATGTAGAGAGCTTGGCAATGGTTTTAATCAATATCTCCTGCGTTACATCTTCAGCCCTGTGGATGTCTCCGGTCATGTTAAGAGCGATATTAAAAATCCAGGATTGGTGCCGCAGGATAAGCGCCTCCAGTGCCACTGCATCACCTTCCAGCGCCAGTTTTATATAATTCACATCGCTTTCGTGCTCTTCGATCTTTTCCTGAAACGGATTATGCATGCCTTAATAACTGTCTTCAAAAGTTATTTTTCTTCTCATATAGCTTATACAATTTTCCCCCAAAAGTGTGACAGACATTTTCTAATTATTCCAATTCTAAATCATCGTTTCAAGACATTTTCCTTAAATTACAAAGCATTATACTTTGATTTGCCGGTTATGCCTGTTTTTAGTTTACCTTCATTTTACTTGACACTTCCATCTTTTAACCGATATATTCAGCCGTCATTTTCAGGGTATCGGCAAGGCGTGATAAATTTCATCCAACTGATTGCGGAGAAAAAATGGAATTAATTCTGATTATAATAATTCTAATCCTGCTGCCCATCGGTTTTGTTCTGCTGTATCTGCGGGCGGGGAGAGATTCTGTTGATCTTACGCCGCTTATCAACAAATTGGATATGTTACAAAATTTTCAGGAAAGAATCGATCGCTCGGTGCGGGATGAGATTGCCAAGTTTCGCGCCGAAACGCAGACGCAAGCACAGCAGGAAAGAACGGAATTAGCCGGTTCGCTCAAGTCTTTCGGAGATTCCGTGCAAGCGCACATGGCTGAAATTGCCGACCTGCAGCGTAATCAATTGGAAGGCTTTGCCGCCCGGTTGTCTTTACTCACCACAACTAACGAGCAAAAATTGGAAGCGGTGCGGCAGGTGGTGGATGCCAGGCTCAAACAAATTCAGGAAGACAATACACGCCAGCTTGACCGGATGCGGGAAACAGTTGATGAAAAATTGCAGAGTACGCTGGAGAAGAGGTTGGGTGAATCTTTTAAGCAGGTCTCCGAGCGGCTCGAACAGGTGCATCAGGGCTTGGGCGACATGCGCAACCTGGCGGCGGGAGTCGGCGATTTGAAGAAGGTCCTGACCAATGTTAAATCGCGCGGCACCTGGGGAGAGGTGCAATTGGGCGCGCTTTTGGAAGAAATTCTGTCGCCGGAACAATACGCAAAGAACGTGAAAATCAACGAGCACAGCAATGATTTTGTCGAATTTGCCATCAAGCTTCCCGGGCAGGGAGACGCCAATGCCGATCCGCTATGGATTCCGGTTGACGCAAAATTTCCGGTGGAAGATTATCAAAGACTTTTAGACGCGCAGGAGCGGGCGGACGCAACTACCGCTGATGATGCTGTAAAACAACTGGAAACAAGTATTAAAAAGGCGGCCAGAGATATATCTCAAAAGTATCTGGCTCCGCCCAAAACCACGGATTTCGGCATTATGTTTTTACCGTCCGAAGGCCTTTATGCCGAGGTCATTCGCCGAACAGCTTTAGTCCAGTTGTTGCAGCGTGAATATCATATTGTTGTTACGGGACCTACCACTTTTGCCGCTATCTTAAACAGCCTGCAAATGGGCTTCCGCTCTCTGGCGATTCAGAAACGCTCCAGTGAAGTCTGGAAAGTGCTGGGCGAGGTCAAAACAGAATTTGGTAAATTTGGCGATCTATTGGATGCTGTCCATAAAAAACTGGTAAATGCAACAGACTCTATGGATGATGTGCGGAAAAGATCGCGTGCGATTCAGAGAAAGTTGCGCAACGTTCAGGAATTGCCGGGCACCTCTACCGAAGTTCTGCTCGAGGATAAAACGCCTGCCGAGTTGGAAGAACCTTAGCCGGATACTTATTATGTTTGAATTCGATAGCTAGCACATTCCCCGTAGCTTAGTATTAAGCTCTCCACTACGCTTGTAATATCTTGGTTTCATTAGAATTGGAGTTTTAACAATAAATGAAAGAATTTGATCCCTTCGGTTGGTTGGAAAATTTTTTTCCCGCACATTTTTTGCACAGGATAATCCGGATCGGCATTATTGTTATTCTCATTATTTTTCTGGTTCATCGAATTAGCTTATACAGATATTATCTTGTAAAGCCTTTGTGGGTGACAGAAACACTTATCTACGTAGTTTTTCTCGTCAGCTATGCTATTCGGATTGATCCTATCGAGAGATCACGAGGATTAAAAGAAATTATCATTCCGTTGATCGGAGGTGTTCTACCTTTTTTTCTGCTTTCATCGCCGCCCAACCCTTTAATGTACAATAATTGGTTGATTATCTATATCATTTTTTACTGGATGACTGCTGCCGTGGCGCTTACAATATGGGGCTTGTGGACCTTACGTTATTCTTTTAGTATTACCGTTGAGGCGCGTACCTTAATAACTAACGGTCCCTATCGCTGGATCAGGCATCCTGTATATTTGGGAGAAATTCTTACTGCTCTCGCTGTTACTATCTGGCGGTTTTCCGTTCTCAATATAGTAATTTTTACATTATTTGTCATTATTCAGTTGCTTCGTGCGAGATGGGAGGAGGCTAAACTCAGCAGGGTTTTTGCGGCTTACAGCATTTATGCGGCTCGTGTCATATGGATATGGCCATATAGAAAGCGATCATGATATCGTTTCCCAATCCTTTCATTTTTTGTTTGACATGAAGTTTTATCTATGATTTACAAATCAGCATAAATATTAAGAAGTTTGCGGCAATTGGTTAGCATAATTATCCAAAAAGTAAACGGTGCATTGAACACTAGATATTGCGGAAATAAAATTTAAAAAAATTTGTTGTATTTACAAGTTAATAAACTTTTCTTAAATGGAGGTGTGTATGTTAAGAAATATTTTCAAAATAATTTTTGTTTTATTTTTTAGTGTTTTAATGGCCGGAGTAGTCTTTGCCGCTCCTCCCCTAAAGATTGGAGCGTTATTTTCTGTATCCGGGCCCGCTTCATTTCTCGGTGAGCCGGAACGCAATACGGCGGAAATGATGGTAGCGGATATAAACAAAGCCGGTGGAATAAAAGGGCGTAAACTGGAACTTATCGTCTATGATACTCAGGGCGATGCCACCAAGGCTGTGCAGGCTGTTAACAAACTGATTAAAGATGATAAAGTTGTCGCTATCATCGGCCCCAGTACTACAGGTGACAGCATGGCGGTTATTCCCGTAGTCGAAAAAGCTGAAATACCGATGATTTCCTGTGCGGCGGGAATTAAAATAACCGATCCGGTAAAGAAATGGGTATTTAAAACAGCGCAAAATGACGCTCTGGCCGTAATGAAACTTTATAAGTATTTGCAGAAACAAAAAATTGCTAAAGTAGCAATACTTACTGTTTCGGATGGCTTCGGTTCTTCAGGAAGAGAACAACTTAAATTACAGTCTAAAGAATTCGGCATGCAGATAACTTCAGATGAAACTTATGGTCCGAAAGATGACGATATGACGGTTCAGTTAACAAAAATACGCGATAGCCAAGCTCAAGCGATTATCTGCTGGGGAACCAATCCCGGCCCAGCCAAAGTCGCTAGAAACGTCAAACAACTGGGAATCAAACTGCCTTTGTTTATGAGTCACGGTGTTTCCTCTAAAAAATTTATTGAACTTGCCGGTGAGGGAGCAGAAGGAATTATACTTCCTTCAGGACGTGTCATAGTTGCCGATCAGTTGCCTAAGTCCGATCCGCAGAAGAAAGCGCTGATGAACTATGTAAATAAATACAAGGAAAACTATAAGGTGGAAGGCGATCATTTTGGCGGCCATGCCGGGGATGCGGTTATGCTGTTAAAGAGAGCTATCGAACAAGGAGCCTTTACTCCCGCGGCGATTCGTGATCAGCTTGAGAAAACGAAAAAATTTGCCGGTATCGGAGGAACCTTCTCTTATTCTCCGCAGGATCATGCCGGTTTGACGAGTGAAGCTTTTGTTCTGGTACAGGTTAAGCAAGGTGACTGGAAATTGATTAAATAGTAATCTCTTGACATAAATTAGTCAAACTGTATAAGCGGCGCGGGCGATGATGCCTGCGCCGCATTAATGTTTATTGAAGAATCGCAACTTCAACTTATAAATGGACAGCTCCCGGCAATTATTTCAATATATCTTATCCGGCCTTTCTAACGGCGCTATCTACGCCCTGATTGGTTTTGGCTTTGCCATTATTTATAATTCCACCGGCATAATCAACTTTGCTCAGGGTGAATTTGTGATGCTCGGTGGAATGTTAACAGTTTTTTTTCTTACCGTTTTACACCTGCCGCTCATACCGGCAATAGTTCTGGCCATTCTTATTTCGACAATTGTCGGTATCTCTTTTGAACGTCTCGCCATCAGACCGCTCAAGAATGCGAAGCCGCTTAGCCTGATTATTATTACTATAGGAGCCAGCATTTTTATCCGCGGCGCGGCTATGCTTATCTGGGGAAAAGATACTCATGCCATGCCCGCTTTTTCGGGTAACGATCCTCTTTATCTCGCCGGTGCAACTATCCTTCCCCAGCATCTCTGGATTTTTGCCGTAACTATTTTAATCATTATTGCCAGCAGGATTTTTTTTAATTACAGCATTATCGGCAAAGCCATGCGCGCCTGCTCTTATAATTCTCAGGCGGCAAGTCTGGTCGGTATTAACGTAAAAAACATGGTTCTGCTTTCTTTTGCTATCAGTTCGGCCATAGGCTCCATGGCCGGAATAATCATTGCTCCGCTTACCATGACTTCCTATGATGTGGGTATCATGCTTGGCCTGAAAGGCTTTTGCGCGGTGATTATCGGCGGAATGAGCAGCGGTTTGGGAACTGTGCTGGGAGGACTTTTGTTGGGCTTACTGGAATCTTTAGGCGCCGGTTTTATCTCTGCCAGTTATAAAGATGCCATCGCCTTTATCATTTTGTTGTTGATCCTCTTTGTCCGGCCGGAAGGATTGTTCGGGAAAAAGGAGTCGGAAAGATTTTAATCCCAGAAGCCCTGATATTTTTCATTAGAAAATGGTTCTGGTCTGAAAATTGAGATTAAATATCATGACGGGGAAAAAACGCCAAATACTGATTTTTTTATTTTTTGCGGCAGCCGTGCTATTGGTGCCACTTTTTTTTAAAGGCAATTATCTTTTAAATGTATTTGTTTTCGTCGGCATCAACACCATTCTGGCCATAGGACTGAATCTCCTGCTGGGATATGCTGGGCAGATTTCACTCGGCCATGCCGCCTTCTTCGGCTTGGGCGCATATATTTCCGGTATAATCACTACAAGATTCCCTCTCGATCCCTGGCTGGTGATTGTTCTGGCTGCTGTTTGTGCCGGAGCGCTGGCTTTTGTTATCGGTTTTCCTATTTTAAAACTCAAGGGACATTATCTGGCGATGGCTACACTCGGTTTCGGTATTATCATGTATATTATTTTTAACGAAACTGTCGGCTTAACCGGAGGTCCATCAGGGTTATCCGGAATACCTAATCTTCATATCGGCTCATTGATTTTTGATAATGATCTGAATAATTATTATTTGGTCTGGCTGTTCACTTTAGTCGTGATGTTGTTATCAATCAATTTATCCCAATCAAGAATCGGCCGGGCGCTCAGAGCCATTAATGATTCGGAGATGGCTGCCCGTGTCATGGGTGTTAATGCCCGAATTCTAAAAGTGCAGATTTTTACAGTTTCCGCCGTTATTTCCGCTATTGCCGGAAGCCTCTACGCCCATATCATGACTTTTATTTCTCCGGCATCTTTCGGGTTCAATTTTTCTATAGAGTTGCTTACCATGGTGGTTATCGGCGGTCTCGGCAGCATTTACGGCTCATTTCTTGGCGCGGCAATTTTAACAATGCTGCCGGAATTTCTGCGTGTTTTTCAGGATTTTGATATTATTATCTATGGATTAATGCTGATCTTAATGACGATGTTCATGCCCGGCGGTTTGATCAGCGGTATTCAAAAAATTGCGGAATTTACCGCCGCCAAGATAAAAGGAATGACCAGCAACAATGCTCAAACTTAACGGCATAACCAAGATATTTGGCGGGTTGACCGCGCTGGAAGATGTTTCCTTCTCCGTGGCCGATGGTTCAATAACCGGTGTTATCGGTCCTAACGGCGCGGGAAAGACCACGTTGTTTAATATTATAACAGGCCTTTATGCCCAGACAGCGGGAGAAGTTTATCTTGGTGAAAAGAATATTTCGCTTTTTCCGCCGGAGGCGCTGGCCGGACTTGGTTTGGTGCGCACATTCCAAAATGTGGAACTGTTCGGGCAAATGACAGTTCTGGAAAATGTTATGGTCGGGCTTCACACCAGGAGTAAGAGCGGTATTTTTTCCAGCGCGTTCAAATTGCCCGGCCAAATTAAAGAAGAAAAGTATATTAAGGAAAAGAGTTTGCAGTGGCTGGAATTTACCGGCCTGACGGATTTGGCGGATATCCAGGCCGGTAATTTACCTTTTGGCAAGGGAAGGCTGTTGGAAATTTCCCGGGCGCTGGCAGTAGAACCAAGAGCTATTTTGATGGACGAGCCTGCGGCGGGGTTAAATAGCAGGGAAACAGCCGAACTTGCCCTGCTTATTCGCAGGATCAGGGAATCAGGAATAACGGTAATACTTGTGGAACATGATATGGAACTGGTTATGGATATTTGTGATTCCATAATTGTTTTGAATCTGGGGAAAAAACTGGCGGAGGGAACGCCGCGGGAGATTCAGGAGAATCCTGCGGTGATTTCTGCTTATTTAGGTGAGGGATAATACCGTTCAGATAAACAAATAATTATGCTGAAGATAAAAAATATCAATACCTATTATGGTCAGGCGCAGGCGTTGAAAAACGTTTCTCTTCATCTGGCCGAAGGAGAGATAGTAACTCTTATCGGCGCTAATGGCGCCGGAAAGACAACTCTTCTTAATTCTTTGTCCGGAATGGTGCCTCCTCGCAGCGGTCAGATTATTTTTAATAATGTTCCCATAAATAATCTTGCCGCGCATCGAATTGTTCAAATGGGTATTTCCCAGGTTCCTGAGGGAAGACAGGTTTTTAAACCCCTTTCCGTGGAGGATAATCTGGAATTAGGCGCCTATTTGCACTACAAGATACTGGGCGGCGGCAAAGCTGAAGTGAAAAAAACCAGCGAGATGGTTTATGCCTTGTTTCCGATTCTAAGAGAGCGGCGAAAGCAACTTGCCGGAACATTATCGGGCGGTGAACAGCAAATGCTTGCTATAGGCCGGGCGTTCATGGCCAGACCAAAATTGATACTTCTCGACGAGCCTTCCATGGGGCTTGCGCCCATGGTGGCTCAGGAAATTTTTCGGGTTATTGAAAATTTATCACGGGAGAAGAAAACTACAATTCTTCTGGTTGAACAAAATGCGCGGGCGGCCCTGAAGATGGCTAATCGCGGCTATGTGCTGGAAAACGGCCGGTTGATTTTAGAAGGTACAGCCGCCGACTTATTAGAAAATAAAGATGTTCAACGGGCATATCTCGGTAAAGATAAAAAAGAGATATGGGAGAGATAATTTTGCAGGGAGGTTTTTTATGAATATCTGGGATGCAACTCATGAGTGTATGTTACGGGATGAGCTCGAACAAATGCAACTGGAAAGACTTCAGGCCATAATCAATAGAGTTCACAAAAATGTGACCCATTACCGGAAAAAATTTAATGAAATGGGTATTATCCCGGAAGATATTTGTTCTTTGTCGGATTTGACAAAACTTCCGCTTACTACCAAAGATGACTTAAATCTCAACTATCCCTATGGTATGTTTGCCGTGCCTCTGCGGGAAGTAGTCCGCATTCATTCGTCATCCGGGACCACCAGCAAGCCGATAGTAATGGGTTATACGAAAAATGATATAAAAATCTGGTCTAATCTGGTGGCACGTTTTATGACTGCCGCCGGAGTAACTCGTGACGATGTGGTGCAAATAGCTTTCCGTTACGGTCTTTTCACAGGAGCTTTCGGTGTGCATTATGGCGCGGAAACAATTGGCGCGTCGGTTATTCCGATGGGTACCGGAAATACGGAAAAGCAAATTATGATTATGCAGGATTATAAAACGACGGTATTGGTCAGCACACCCAGCTATGCGATCGCTTTGGCTGATCGCATAGAACAGCTTGGCGTGGACCCTAAATCGCTTTCGTTGAAATTTGGGCTTTTTGGCGGAGAGCCATGGTCGGAGAAAATGCGCGAAGAAATTGAAAGCAGGCTGTTGTTGAGCGCGACTGACAATTACGGTCTTTCCGAGGTAATTGGCCCCGGCGTTGCCGGTGAATGTTCGTGTAAAAAAGGTTTGCATATTTATGAAGACGCGTTCATCCCGGAGATTATTGATCCCGAAACAGGCGCGGTATTGCCATCCGGCAGCGCGGGTGAACTGGTGCTTACCACGCTTACCAAAGAAGCCGTTCCCATGATTCGCTACCGGACCGGAGATATTACCAGCCTCGACTATGCTCAATGTGAATGCGGCAGAACTTTAGTGCGCATGAAAAAAATAATGCGGCGTTCCGACGATATGCTCATTATCAGAGGTGTAAATGTTTTTCCTTCTCAAATCGAAGATGCGCTTTTCAGTGTCGCGCAGGGTGAAACACCTTATCAACTTGTCGTGGAAAGAAAAGGAGCAATGGACAGCCTGGAGGTGATTATTGAAGTTACGGATAAAATCTTTTCTCTGGAGCTGCAAAAGCAGAGATCTTTTTTAGAAATGATTAAAAAACGCATCGGATCGGTAACCGGCATTAATGTTGATGTTACATTGGTCGAGTCCAAAAGTATTTTGCGGCAGAAAGGGAAAATTACGCGGGTGGTGGACAAAAGACAAATATAACGGTGATGAAACCATTCCCCGTTTTTTTACTTTAAGATGGTTTCCGGTAAGCAAGACTTCCTTTTCTTGGCATCGCATTTACATGTCGTTTGGGCCTGCCGCGTTGGAGTAAGTCCCAGATCTAAAATCATTTCGTGGTCCAGAGAGCTATTCCGCCCTGTTGTTGTTAAATAATTCCCGGTCATGAGAGAATTTGCGCCGGATAAAATACCCAAAGGAAGCAATTGCCGCATATTTTTTTCCTTGCCGCCGCAAAGCTTGATGTCTTTATCCGGGAGCATAAAACGGAAGATGGCTATGGTCATAAGGATTTCCATAGGCGGCAACGCCGCCATGCGGCTCAGGGGAGTACCCTTAATAGGACTGAGAATGTTCAGAGGAACGGAATCGACATTCAATTTCCTCAAAGTTTCGGCAAGCTCGATGCGATGAGAAATGCTTTCACCCATGCCGATCAGAGCGCCCGCGCAAACGGATAGCCCCGCCGCCTTGGCAGTGCGAATTGTCTCGACATCTTCTTCATAGTCGTGCGTGGTGCAGATATTTTTAAAAAAACTACGAGCTGTTTCCAGATTATGATGGTAACGAAACAACCCCGCGGATTTTAGCTCCCTCGCTTTTTCAATATCGATAATGCCTAAAGAGGCGCAAGGAGAGAGGCCGATTTCACGCACTCCTTTAATTGCTTTAAAGATTTCTGCCCATTCTTTTTTCGCGTTCAAGCGCTTGCCGCTGGTAACGATGCCGAAAAATTCAGATCCGTCTTTTGCCGCCTCTCCGGCTTCGGTAATGATTTGCTTCACCGTTTTCAGAGGATAAGAGGGCGCAGCCGTCTGATAATGTGACGATTGCGCGCAGAACTGGCAGTCCTCAGAGCACCTGCCTGATTTGGCATTGGTAATGCCGCAGAGGATGATTTCTTTGCCTTTGAAGTGTTCCCGAATTTCGGAAGCGGTGGCCATGATCATCCATGGGTGATTTGATGCTTCGATAAAAAGCTCCAGGGCTTCAGCAGAGCTGACAGCCGCCATCTGTTTGATAATTTTATTTTTCATCTTATCTATTAAATTCATATGTACCTGCAATATCTTTTGGGGCGATTATTAGAAAAAATGAGTTTAAATGTCAATCCAAAAGAAATGGTACCGGATAGATTATTCAGACAAACCTGCAATAAAGTCGCCGGGAATTTGTGAAGCGAATATTGCTGCTTTTAAACGTCTATTCTTTGCTATGGAAGTTATGTTCAACCTTTAGTATAAGGCCATCTTTAACAAACTGTAATTTAGGGTTATATTCAATGTCTAAAGGAATATACATCATCGGTACTGATACGGAGGTCGGCAAAACTATGGTATCTGCCGGGCTCATGCATTTGCTGCTTGCCGAGAAACATCCGAGCGCTTATTTTAAGCCGGTCGCTAGTGGCGCGGTTGTTATAAACGGCGTTACCGAAGCAATCGATGCAGTGTTTGTTAGAACGGCTTCAGGATTTATCGAGGAGGGGAAAAATATAACGCCATTTGTTTTTAAAAATGAGATGGCGCCGCATCTGGCCTCGCGTCTGGAACAAATGCCCATTGATGTTGGTCTCATCAAAGACCGTCTCCAATATTTGAAAGGATGTTATGAATGGATCATCGCCGAAGGGGCCGGTGGTTTAGCAGTGCCTTTGAATGATGAAGGTTATATGCAGTATGATCTCATCCGGGAGCTTGGTTTTTCTTGTTTGTTGGTCGCGCGTGCGGGTTTGGGAACAATCAATCACACCCTTTTGACGATAAATTTTGCCCGCAGTGCAGGCCTGAAAATAAAAGGTATTATTATAAACAGCAGCACCCAAAGTCAATTGGAAAGAGACAACGTGGAAACCATTGCCAAGCTTGCCAGTGTTTCCGCGATTATAACCCTGCCCGCGCTTACCGGTGTTGATACAGAAAAAGGTCAAATAGGCAATCTTAAAGAAGTGTTTAAAAAATCAATTGTCATTGATGAAATTATGGCCATGATGGACACGATATAGAGAGGATATCGAGTAAAATGTTTCTTGATGAACTCAAATGGATTAACGAAAGCGGTCTTTACCGGCAGATGAAGTATCTGCAATCGCCTCAACAGCCTTATGTAAAAATAGCAGGCAAAAGTTATCTGATGCTTTCGTCCAATAGCTATCTCGGTCTTTGCAACGACCAGCGTCTAAAGCAGGCGGCAATGGATACTATGGAAAAATATGGTGTCGGCTCCGGCGGATCGAGGCTGACAACCGGAAGTTATGAGGTGCATAAAAAGCTTGAAGATGAAATTGCCGCGTTTAAAGGAGCAGAAGCTGCGCTACTTTTCAATACCGGTTATATGGCGAATATCGGTGCCATCTCCAGCATTGCGGGTAAGGACTGGGTGATTTTTTCCGATCGTTTCAATCATGCCAGTATCATCGATGGTTGTCGGCTAAGCGGCGCCGAAATCATTATCTATAAACATTGCGATGCCTCTGATCTGGAAACCAAAGCGCATAGCCATCGCGGCAGGCGGGCTTTGGTTGTCACCGACGGGCTATTTAGTGTGGATGGAGATATTGCGCCATTGCCGGAGATTATCCAGGTAGCGAAAAAGTATAATATGCTGTTGATGGTAGACGATGCCCACGCGACGGGAGTTTTAGGAAAAAACGGTGGGGGGACGGCGGATTATTTTGGTTTGCAAAATGAAATTGATATTCAGATGGGAACTTTTAGTAAAGCGTTAGCCAGCGAAGGCGGTTTTATTGCCGGGAATCGCGGCCTGATCGATTATCTTGCCAATAAGGCGCGCAGTTTTATTTTTTCCACGGCTTTAGCCCCGGCAACAGTTGCCGTGTCGCTGAGGGCTCTGGAAATTGTTCAAGCTGAACCACGGCTACGGCAGTCCCTTATAGCCAATTCCGCATGGTTTAGGGAAAAACTCAGAGAGATCGGTTTTGAGATTATGGATTTCCCCACCCCGATTATTTCCGTTGTTCTTGGTCAGCCCGAATTGACGGTAAATTTCAGCAACAGGTTGATGGGGAAAAATATTTTTGTTTCGGCCATTCGTCCGCCGACAGTGCCGCAAGGCACCAGTCGCCTGCGAATTAATTTGATGGCTACCCACACGGTAGATGATTTGGCGCCGGCCATCGATTCTATGGCGGCCATCGGTAAGGAACTGGGAATTCTGAATGACACACGAAATTAATTATAGGCAAACCGTGAACAGTAATGGTGACGAAGAATGAATGAATGGCAGAAGAGAGATTTGCGTTATATCTGGCATCCCTGTTCGCAAATGAAGGACTATGAAGATTTTCCGCCGATAGTTATCGAGCGCGGCAAGGGCGCTTACCTGTATGACACAGACGGAAAGTCTTATCTCGATGCTGTTTCCTCTTGGTGGGTGAACCTCTTCGGGCACAGCAATGACAGAATCAACGCCGCGATTCGTCAGCAACTGGAAAAACTCGAGCACGTCATTTTTGCTAATTTTTCTCATCCGCCTGCCATTGAACTGGCAGAGGATATTGTGCGCATCACACCGGCAGGCCTCGAGAAAGTTTTTTTTGCCGACAACGGTTCTTCGGCGGTGGAAGCCGCCCTGAAAATGAGTTTTCATTATCACCAGCAGACCGGCCATCCACGTAAAACTCGCTTCGTCGCGATTACCGATGCCTATCATGGTGAAACCCTGGGCGCGCTTTCCGTAGGTGATCTTGACCTGTACAGTAAAATCTACAAACCATTGCTGCTCAATATTTTTAAAGCTACAGGACCGGATTGTTACCGCTGCCCTTTCGGCAAAAACCGCGAAAACTGCGATGCCGAATGCTTTGAGTCACTGGGACGAATTATCGAAGAGCATTCCGAAGAAATCTGTGGGGTCATTATTGAACCTCTTGTGCAGTGCGCGGCCGGCATGAAAATCTATCCTCCGGTTTATCTGAAAAAGCTCCGGGCGCTTTGCACAAAATATAATATTCACTTTATTGCCGATGAAATTGCGGTAGGTTTTGGCCGTACCGGCAAAATGTTTGCATGCGTTCATGCCGGAATTAGTCCGGATATAATGTGCTTATCCAAGGGGATTACGGCAGGCTATATGCCTTTTTCCCTGGTGGTTACGACGAATGATATCTATTCGGCTTTTTATGCCGACTATACAGAACTTAAGGCCTTTATGCACTCCCACAGTTATGCGGGTAACGCTTTGGCCTGTGCTGTTGCCCGAGAATCGTTGAGTATCTTTGCCGAAGACAATGTTCTGGTCCAAAATGAAAGGAGAGCAAAAATTATTGCCGATAAGGTAAACGCGCTGGCGCAAGGTCATTCGTACATTGGTGAATATCGTCAGATGGGGATGATCGGCGCTCTGGAATTGGTGGAGGATAAAATTTCTAAAAAGGCTTTTGATTGGCAAAAGAGAATTGGTTACGGAATCTATCGGCTCGCGCTCAAAAAAGGAGTTCTTCTGCGGCCTTTGGGCAATGTTATTTATTTTATGCCGCCGTATATTGTGGAAGAGGAGGATATCGACTTAATGGTCCGGGTTGCGTTTGAATCGATAAATGAATATTTCGGAATATGAACAGAAATGGTTTGATCCTTTATTCTCACCTCTTCTTTTTTAAAAGATGAAGTATTTTATCGTGATAGTAATAGACGACGATAAAAATGATTATACCTGCTCCTGTAAGGCAGGTTAAAAAAAGATATTGTCCATTGCCGGCATAGTATCCGGTAAAAGAAAGCATTATGGTACCGAGCAAACGCCCGGTCGTGGAAACTATGATGAATGTCCATGTGGGGATGAGACTGACACCCATGATGTAACATAAATAATCCTTGGGGAATCCCGGAACCAGAAACAGAATTAACGATACTCCAATGCCCTGATGTTCCATAAAGTGATCAAATTTTTCAAAGACTTCTTTCTTGACCACTTTTTCCAGAAGCGGCTCGCCGAAAAAGCGCGCCAGCATGAAAGCTATCCAGGAACCGAGCGTAAGTCCGATTGTCGAATAAACAGTTCCCCAAAAAGGTCCGTAAAGATAACCGCCGATAAGGCCTGTCAGTTCTCCCGGAATCGGAGCCGCAACAACCTGTACAATCTGGAGTAAAATAAAGATGAGTTCATCGTATGGATGGTATGACTTAATAAAATTCAGTAATTTGTATCTGTCTTTGAAAAACAGATACAGATCAAAGTGAATGAAGATATAAACTGATAAGATTATTAACAGGAGTAAGAAGAGAATCCTGAAGGTTAAACGTTTATTCAGTGAAGCCCCCTCCGGCAGGAGCCGGAGGCTCCTTACAATAATGAGACCCAAGTTTCAGAAATAAAGTGCATAACCTGAATAACCTAAAGGTCACCGTGGGGTCATCTGCGACTGAAACTTGATGGTCGAATTATCCCGCGAAGCAGAGGATAACGCGACCTCCCGCGGGTTATACCGCATTCCTTCCCTTGCTGAAGCCGCGGGATTGAAGAATCTGGTTGATCCTATTCTTTATCTTTATTTTCTATTTTTTTTGTTTCCTCTTCAGATTTTTTCTCCGGTTCATTCATTGCCTTCTTAAAACCTCTGATGGCTTTACCTATTGAGCTTCCCAACTCCGGCAGTTTCCCCGGACCAAAGATAATCAAAACTATAATCAGAATCAATATGAGGTGCATAGGTTGCAAAAGTCCTTCAAACATGGTGTTGCCTCCCCTTAATTTTAACTGATACCAAACCTTTTGATAGTTATCGTCACAATGACGAAAACTCTCAGTTTGGAGCTGATTGTAAATCGTATAATATAATTTTACCTTCGTCAACCTTATTGTTTTCTATAGCTATCATTAGACTTTGGAGGTTTTATTGTAAATTTCCTCAATCAAAACAGTTGACTTTAAAAATACTCTATGTAAAAAAACAAACGGGAATTTTTTCAGTCGTTTAATTTTACCACTAAATTATTATCACAAGAAAAGTAAAAGGGAGATGGAATTTGTATGGCTAAAGTGCCGCAGAAGTTGGAAAAAACAAGGGCAGAGATTTACAAGAACGCGCCCATTGCCAAGTTTGGTGAAAGAAAGCCTGATTTCAGCACAATGGGGCGAAAAATAAAAAATCCTCATAAAAAGTTTCGGGAGGTCGTTTGTGTGGAAGCATGCCGGACACCGTATGGTCGGGCAGGCGGTGCGCTCAAAGATTTTTCAGCAATGGAGTTGGGCGCTCTGGCGATAAAAGAAGTCCTGCGCCGCACCGAAGGCAAGGTAAAGCCTGCGGATGTGGACTATATCTTTATGGGGCAGGTTGTTCCCGCCGGCTGCGGTCAGATTCCCGGGCGTCAGGCGACCATTCTGGCGGGAGTGCCGGAATCAGTGCCTTCCATTACCGTCAATAAAGTTTGCTCTTCCGGCATCAAGACGATTGATCTGGCTTTTCAAATGATTCTTCTGGGACGCGCCGATATTTGTATTGCCGGCGGTCAGGAAAGTATGAGCAATTGTCCCTTTGTCCTGCCGGATATGCGCTGGGGAGCGAGGATGGCCTTACCCAACGGCCGCGTCATTGATTCGATGGTTTATGATGGCTTGTGGGATGCCTTCTACAACAGGCATATGGCCATTCATGGTTCGGAAGTGGCCGATGAGTTCGGCTTTTCCCGGCAGGAACAAGATGAGTGGGCGCTCAATTCCCAGATGAACGCTGTCCGCGCGATGAATGAAGGGAAACTTGATAATGAAATATTCCCTGTGGAGGTTAAACAGGGTAAAAAAGTGATCGTTTTTGATAAAGACGAAGGGCCAAGGCCGGAAACTACACTCGAAGGTCTGGCAAAACTTCCGCCGGTATTTGGCCATCTAAGCACCGTGACCGGCCAGCCGGGAAGCGTCACCGCCGGAAACTCGCCCGGCGTCAATGACGGCGGCGACGTTTGCCTTTTGATGAGCAGAGAAAAAGCAGACGAACTGGGGCTCAAACCTATTTTTACCATTGTTGATTATGCTGAAGTTTCGCAGCCGACTAAAGACATCGCGACCGTGCCGGGTTTAGCCATTAAGAAAATTCTGGAACAAAATGATATGACGCTCGACCAGATGGATGTGATTGAAATCAACGAAGCCTTTGCGGCTGTGGCGCTGGTTAGCTGCCGCTCGATTTTGGGCATGACTAAAGAAGAGATGTTTAAAAAGGTGAATGTCAACGGCGGAGCGGTTGCTTATGGTCATCCCATTGGAGCGACCGGAGCCAGAATCGCCATGACATTGGGTTATGAGCTGCAGCGGCGCGGCGGCGGTTGGGGCGTCTGCGGCATTTGCTCGGGGCACGCCCAGGGGGACGCAATGCTGATTCGCGTTGACTAAAAAAGTCGGCTTCATACGGCTACCTTTGTTGGCTGCGTCGTCGGTTTCCTCAACGTATGTATAATACGCCTCGTCGCCTCCTCCTTGCCGCCTCGGTATCCTGATGAATCCAACTTTTTAAATAATAAACGGTGTCATTCCCGCGAAGGCGGGAATCCAGAAGATATTTAACTAAACCGGATTTAGAATTAACGTAAAGGGAAATCGATTGGTCATGACTTGTTGCGGAAGTGGGATCGAAGCAGCCCCATCAGGTACTGATAAGGATCTCCGCCAATGCCATGAAATAACTACGGTTGGTTCTTCTGGATGTAAGAGTACAGGGACATAACATCCATTTCTCTTTATTGATCCAACGGGCGTTCGTGCCATAAATTCAAGATATCTCGGTCTCTATTCATGGTTTTTTTTGATTGTTTCATCTTTTTTCCTAATAATGATTTTACCGTCTATAGTTCCAATTTATGTCAGCATTTTTTTTACCACTTCCGCGATCTGACGGCAATGGGTTTCGGTTTCTTTCTTGGTGGGGCCTTCGACCATAACGCGGCACATGTTCTGAGTGCCGGAGTAGCGCACGAGCACCCGTCCTTTATCGCCGAGCGCTTCTTCCGCTTTCTTGATAGCGGCCATTATTTCCGGCACGGTTTCTATTGCCGGTTTTCTGTTAACGTCAATATTGATGAGCATTTGCGGAAACACCGTCATGATGCTGGCCAGCTCCGATAGCTGTTTGCCTTCTTTTTTCATGGCGGCCAGCACTTGCAGTGCCGTAATCAAACCATCGCCGGTGGTATGGTGTTGTAAAAAAATCAAATGGCCGGAATCTTCGCCGCCGATGATGGCGCCTCGTGCAAGCATTTCTTCCAGAACGAAGCGATCACCCACTTGGGCAAATACGGAATCGATGCCCAGTTTTTGAAAAGCAACTGTCAAGCCGAGATTGCTCATGACAGTGCGGACAACAAGATTATTTTTTAGCTCGCCTTCATTTTTCAAAATGACTGAACAGATGGCCAGCATCCGGTCGCCGGTAAGAACATTTCCTTTTTCATCCACGGCAATCACCCGGTCGCCGTCGCCATCGAAGGCAAAGCCGACATCTGCCTTCTGACGCAGTACTTCGGCAGTCAGAGCCTCGGTATGCTGTGAACCGCAATTGAGGTTGATGTTCTTGCCGTCGGGCTGATTGAAGAGCGTTGTAACCTCAACTCCTAGTTCCGCAAAAACTTCGGGGGCCACGCGATAAGTTGCGCCATTGCCGCAATCCAGGACGACTTTCATTCCTTCCGGATTGATCTCCTGTGGAAAGGTAGATTTCAGAAAATCAACGTAACGTCCGGCGGCGTCATCCAGCCGGGATAATTTGCCCATCTCCTTGGGAACGGGATGGAGCTTTTCCATATTGTTGGCAAAGATAAGTTCTTCGATTTGATTTTCCTTTTCATCGGAAAGTTTAAAGCCGTCACTGTTGAAAATTTTTATGCCGTTATCCTGCGAAGGATTGTGAGAGGCGGAGATAACAATGCCCGCGTCAGCACGCATATCATGAGTTAAAAAGGCGATGCTCGGTGTGGGCATTACACCCACGGAAATGGCATTGACGCCCATGGAACAAATGCCGGAGATGATCGCGCCCTCAAACATATCGCCGGAGAGTCTTGTGTCCTTGCCGATAATTATTCGAGGGGTATGTCCCTCTCTTTTGGAAAGATAGGCTATAGCACGGCCGACATTTAAAGCAATCTCTGTCGTCATGGGGTGTTCATTGGCAATACCACGGATGCCGTCGGTGCCGAATAATTTATTCATAATTTTCTCCTGATACCAATTCGCTTGCTTCGGGTAACTTTGTTGGCATCGTCGTCGGTTTCCTCAACGTATTTATAATACGTCTCGTCACCTTCTCCTTGCCGCCGCGTTATCCTTTGAAAGCGAAATGGTATGGTTCTTGTGTTTTTCTACCTTAGGGGATTTATTTTTGCAATAGGGAAAACAATTGTGCTTTTGTTTTAATCATGCGCGGCGAATTAATATTCAGTATCGCCTGGTTTACCAAATATTGGATGACATCAAAACAGTGAAAGTTATCCTCATGTGGACTTATTATGAGTAATCAGGCAAAGGTGCGGCTGTCCCAGCCGGCGAAGATAGTATTTTTGAATTGCAAACGAATTGATTCTAATTTACTGTCTCAATATTATCTTTGGTTTAAAGATGTTGTTACATACTCAGCGGCTTTTTCACCGGCTACATATCCGGTCGAAAACGCGGCTTGTAAATTATAACCGCCGGTATCAGCATCAATATCCATGACCTCGCCGCAAAAGTACAGCCCGGTAATTAACTTGGAAGCCATCGTGCGCGGATCTATTTCCGTAAGCGAAACACCGCCTGCCGTCACGATCGCTTTTTCCAGCGCTAAAGGTGATTTTATATTAAAGCGCAGGGCTTTGAGGAGTTCAATAATTATTTCTCTTTCCGGGGCAGTGATCTGATGAGCCAGCTTTTCAGGATTAATACCGGATAAAACAACGAAAGGATCGATCATCTTTGCGGGCAGATATTCTTTCATGATGCCGCTGATCTTTTTTTTGCTGGAATTATCCAGATCCCATTGCAGGCGCTTATGCAATTGTTCTCTGGTTAAGGCCGGCTTTAAATCAATCAATATGGACACAGGTCCTTTTTCCAAAGCTTCAACGACAGACAGGCTCATCAACAAAATAATCGGGCCGCCTAATCCGAAATGAGTGAAGATCATTTCCCCGAAGCGGCTTTCAATTACCGGCGGCCGTGGCGATTTTTTTTCTCCACGGCCATAGCTGCAATCAGGCGTAAGCGCGGAATCAATTGTGACCGCCTTGCCCCGAAACGCCGTGGCGCGGACATTGCGCAGGCTCACTCCCTGCATTGATTGAGCCAGTTTCTGTTCGTGAACTATCAATGGTACTAATGCCGGTTTAAGTTTCACTATATTGTGTCCCAAGCCCTCGCTGATTTTGTAGCCATCGCCGGCAGAACCGGTAGCAGGCCAGGTGGCGCCGCCTGTCGCCAGAATCACCGCGGTAGATCGATAGTTTCCGTTTAGTGTTTTGACGCCGCAAACGGCATTATCTTGTATGGTGATTCCGGTTACTTTAGCATTTAATTTGATTTGCACTTTATTTGCGGCAAGATATTTTTTAAAAACGCGAACAACATCATGAGCATCATCAGAAACGGGAAAGATTCTGCCGCCGCGTTCTACCTTGGTGGCCACGCCGTAGTTTTTCAAAAAATCAAGTAACTCCGGACGAAAAAAATTATGGAACGCGCTAAAAAGAAAACGGCCGTTATCTCCATACATGGAAATAAAATCCTTCAATTCCGCTGAATTGGTTAAATTGCAACGCGTCTTGCCGCTGACCAGAATTTTTTTGCCGCAACTTTCAGTTTTCTCCAAAAGTAAAACTCTGGTGCCAAGTTGGGCCGCTCTGCCTGCGGCCATAAGGCCTGCAGCTCCGCCGCCAACAACAATAATATCGGTATCTATTTTTTCTTCTGTATGCATCGGTTTGCATCTCCACCTGTTCAACGGGCGTAACATGAAAAGACATAACCGGTCAATCCCGCAAATTGTTGTTAAACTCCAATTCTAATGAAACTCAGATATTACGGCACTGCGTTTGTAATATTTGAGTTTCATTCATATTGTCCCACTTAGCTTCGCACGTGGGATAATTCAACTTACAGATATTACTGTGCTTCGCTTGTAATATCTGGTTTCATTAAAGCTTGGATCTCATTAACTTGCGGGAGGTTGCGTTATTAGGAATCCCACAGCTCCTGACGGAGGGGGTTCCACTCATGCAAAAGAGATGTGTCTGATTAATTATTCCCCATTGCAGGGGGAGTTATTCCCCACTTATCGTCTTAAAAAAGTAGCAAGCATTTCCAGTAAAATTTATTTGTCAATTATTTTAATAACATATAGATTGTATATTTATATTTCTTTGTTGGCATGTAAGTTGCTTTTACGTACTTTCGAAATGTTATGGAGGTGGTTCATCATGAAAAAAGCTTTATGGTATATAGTTGGCGCGGTTTTTCTTTTGTCAACGTTAGCTTTTGCCGCTGATATGGCCGCTTCCCCTGTTAAGGCCGATCCGGTTAAAACAAATATGGTCAAAGCCGCCAAAATGCATGCTACAGGAAAAGTTATCGAGATTTCCGATGAATCAGTGAAGATTGAACGTACCGTAAAAGGTGATGTAGAAACAATGGAGTTTGCTTTAGAAAAACCTGTAAAAAATATCATTGTAAATGATTCTGTAAAAATAGCATACACTGAAAATGACGGAAAATTAATAGCATCGAGAGTGGCCAAAGTTATTTTCAAGAAAAAAGACATTAATCCGGCTGAGGCAAAGTCTGCTTCAGGTAAAAAATAATTAGTTAGGTTCCCTTAATTTTAAAGGGTAGTATTAAATATAACAAAATTTAGAAGGAGGATTTTAAGATGAAGCGTTTAGGATTGTTTGTTGTTGCATTGGTTTTCGTATTTTGCACCACCGTAATGGCGGCTGAGCCCATAGCAGCTCCCGCAGCAGCTCCCACAGACAAGTCTGTAGCTGCCGAAAAGGCTACTGTTGTAAAGGATGAGGCGCAAGTAAAGGCTGATGCTAAGAAAGCCAAAGCCGCTAAGAAAGCCGCCGCTAAGAAAGCCGCCGCTAAAAAAGCAGCCGCCGAAAAGAAAGCCGCCGCTAAGAAAGCAGCCGCCGAAAAGAAGGCTGAAGAAGCAGCTCCGGCAGACACGAAATAAGTTTGTAAAAACTTTATGCGGTTCTAAAGAAGCGGTAGGTAAAGCCTGTCCCTTCTTTAAATTAAAAAGTTAGTATTGAAATAAAACAAAATTTAGAAGGAGGATTTTAAGATGAAGCGTTTAGTATTGTTTGTTGTTGCATTGGTTTTCGCATTTTGCACCACCGTTATGGCAGCTGAGCCCATGGCAGCTCCGACACAGGAACAGGCTGTAGCCGCCGAAAAGGCTACTGTTGTAAAGGATGAGGCGAAAGTAAAGGCTGATGCGAAGAAAGCCAAAGCCAAAGTCAAAGCCAAAAAGAAAGTAAAGAAAGCCGCAAAGAAAGCTGCTGAGAAGAAGGCTGATGAAGCCGCTGAAGCAGCTCCGGCAAAATAAGTTTGTAAAAACTTTATGTGGTTTTAAAGAAGGGACAGGTTTTACCTGTCCCTTCTTTAAATTAAAAAGTTAGTATTAAAATAAAACAAAATTTAAGAAGGAGGATTTTAAGATGAAGCGTTTAGGATTGTTTGTTGTTGCATTGGTTTTCGCATTTTGCACCACCGTAATGGCGGTCGATAAAGCCGCTGTCGCTCCGACAAAGGAAGAGGCTGTAGCAGTCGAAAAGGCTGATGTTGTAAAGGATGAGGCGAAAATAAAGGCTGATGCGAAGAAAGCCAAAGCCGCTAAGAAAGCCAAAAAGAAAGTAAAGAAAGCCGAAAAGAAAGCTGCCGATAAGAAGGCTGATGAAGCCGCCAAAGCAGCCGAAGAAGCTCCGGCAAAATAAGTTTGTAAAAACTTTATGTGTTTCTAAAGAAGGGACAGGTTTTACCTGTCCCTTCTTTTTTTGTGAGTCCCAAGTTTCAGAAGCGTAGCGTACTGAAATTTGCTGGACGAACAATCCCAGGAGCGAAGCGACGTGGGATTATCGCGCAAAGGTGGAGGGTAATGAGACAAGCTGAAAACGAACGCAGTGAATGGCCTAAAGGTCACTATAGGTTTGAAGCGTTAGTAGTAGTGAGACTCTCTGAAAACGAGCATAGCGAAGTTTAAATAGCAAGTCGAACTATCCAATAGCCAAAGGCTATTGGAAATTATTCCGCCAAAGGCGGAGGCTTGAATACCGTGGTTTACTGCTAGTTAATTATTCTTATTTTTGATATATAATAGCATATGTTTAAAAAAATATTCTACAAGATCATCACCTACAATGATAATTTGACTGTGCGTGTAAGACTGATTACTCTAACGGTTGTTGGTCTTGCTTTAACTATGGCCATTTGGGGCTTTGTTCAGCTTAACGCTCTGGATAGAATATTGGTCGATCAACAGGCAAAAAGGCTTGAAGGTGTGGCCGATACAATCAGCACCTTTTATCAATTTTTCCCGACAAAACGGGGGCTTCATGCCCTTGATTCGGCTCTTAAAGACTTCATTCAAACCGATGTGCGTCTGGCAAGAATTGATATTTTTGACATCAGTCATGGCAACGTTGATTACGTTACCGGTGCCAGCCGGGTCCAATATGAATGGCCTGATAATATTGTCTTTGCCGCCAGCGCAAAAAACAAGGTACGTTATGTTAAAATAGAAACGGAAAGCGGTCCAGCGCTGGGTTTGCTTTATCCTGCTTCAGTAGATATAAAAGGCTCGCACGTCGTCGTGGGTATTATTGGTTTTTCGCGCGCGAATGCCGAAATTATGAATAGCGCCCAACAATTGCTGATTTTCAGCAGTATAGGATTATTACTATTCATTCTTTTTATATTAGGATTAAGTTATGGCTGGATAATCGGCAGACCGCTAAAGATGATCATTCAGACAATTGATGAATTTCAAAAAGGACAATATGTAAACAGAATTCCCATAGTTCACCCGGATGAATGGGGACAGATATCTAAACACTTTAACATGATGGCTGATGAAATTCAGGATGTAATTACTAGAAACCTTGATTTAAACAGGCATTTGGAAGATCGCGTCCGCGAAGAAACGCTCAAGGTTGTTCAACTGCAAAAACAAGTTGCCGATCTGAAACAATTGACTGCTTTAGGGCATTTAACGGCTAATATCGCCCATGATCTGGGTACGCCGCTCCATTCCATTGGAGGTCTGGCTAACCTTCTTTTGGAGAAAGAAGGCTGGCCGCCGGATGTAGCCCATAAATTAAAATTGATTGTCCAACAAACCCAGCGGCTGGATAACGTCATTCAAAATGTGCGCAAGGCCACACGCCTTCCGGAGCCTCATTTTGAAGTGTTCACTATCCAGGAAATTTTAAGTGAGACACTGCCGCTTGTCGAATCCTTCATGCAAAAAAATAGAGTAGAAATGAAAGTGAATATTGACGACGTGATCAAACCTTTATACGTCGATCGTTATCGCATTCAGACCGCCCTGATGAATATAATTCAAAACGCTCTGGAAGCAATGCCGCAAGGAGGAAAAATAACTATATCAGCTCAAACTATTTCCCCAAATGGTTTGGTAGCAGTTACTATCAATGATACAGGCACGGGAATGCCGCCCGATATGATCGAAAAAGCATGCGAACCATTCTTTAGCACAAGACAAAATGAGGGCTTGCGTGGACTGGGTCTGGCTATTGTCCGCGACATAGTTAAAACTCACGGTGGTAAAATGGAGATAAAAAGCTCGCTGGGTCAAGGAACTTCTATTATTCTTTACCTGCCGATATTCAAAGATAATTAATACCAATTCTAAATCAAAGCGCTATCTTTGTTGGCGTCGTTGTCGGCTTCCTCAACGTATTAATATACGCCTCGTCGCCTCCGCCTAGCCGCCTCAATATCATCTTTGATTTAGAAATGGTAAAAAAATCAGATGATGATTTTTAATCCGCGGAAAGTTTTTCGTCCAATAAGCCATAACGGCGAATCTTCAGGCGCAATGTTTTCCGGTCAATATCCAAAAGCTGTGCGGTTTTAGTTTGATTCCAGGAAGTCTCCTTCAGCGTTTGTAATATCTTATCTCTTTCCGCTGCCTCTAACGGAGATATATTGGACAAGGCAACGTCTTCCTTATTTTCTTTTTGTTGTTGAAAATGTTCCGGCAAATTTTCCGGGAGGACAACCGCGAAAGGTGAAAGCAACAAGGTTTGTTGCAGAACATTTTCCATTTCCCGCACGTTACCCGGCCAGTTATACGCTATAAGTAATTCCATCGCTTCTAACGAAATGCGCACATTTGGATAACCAAACTTTTTCAGTAATGATTCAATGAGCAATGGAATATCGTCTTTATGCTCTCTCAATGGCGGGACACGCAAACGCACAATAAATCTGTATAACAAATCCAGACGAAAGCGGCCGAGACTTACCTCTTCGTCAATGTTTTTATTGGCCGCCGCCACGACCCTTACAGTTACATTGCGAACATCATGGCTGCCAATTCTTCTTACTTCGCCATTTTGCATAAACCGCAAAAACTTTCCTTGCAGAGACGTCGACATTTCCGTGATTTCGTCGAGAAAAACAGTTCCGCCTTCTGCTGATTCCAACAATCCGGCATGCTGATGATCAGCTCCGGTAAAGGAGCCTTTTTCATAACCAAATAATTCAGACTCCAATAAATTATCGGGAATAGCTCCACAATGAACTATAACAAAAGGTTTGTCACTGCGTGAAGACATATTGTGTAAAGAATGGGCAGTCAATTCTTTTCCTGTTCCGCTTTCACCTTCTATTAAGACACTGGCCGACGCATCGGCAATACGGGCAATTTGTTTGTAGAATTCAACCATCATCGCTGACGAACCAATCAATTTCGGATCTTCGGTTGTTTCCGGTTGCAATTTCATGCGCCGTTCACGCAGTTCCCGAACTTCCAACACTTTTTTTACAATAGCCCGGCAATCTTCCGGTGAAAAAGGTTTGCTGATATAATCCCAGGCGCCCAGACTTATTGCCTCCATTGTTGTTTCCAGAGAACCATAAGCAGTCATAAGAATCACCGGCAAATTCGGCCATTTTTTGTGCACTTGATCCAGGAACTGCAAACCATCCATTTCAGGCATGCGAATATCGGACATAAGCAGATCATATCGGGAAAGGTCTTGTTCCAAAGCTTCCTTGGCTGATGTATAGGCTTTTACTTCATAGCCCTCAAGCGAAAGAGCTTCCTGCAAAAACTCGCAGGCGACCGCGTCGTCATCAATTATTAAAATGTGGGCTTTCATAAAATTACCTATGTTTTATAGATAAAAAGAACAATTATATAAGATGAAGATTATTGTGAAACTCCAATTTAGTGAGTCCCAAGTTTCAGAAGCTTAGCGCGCTGAAATTTGCTGGACGAACTATCCCAGGAGCAAAGCGACGTGGGACTTACCCCGCAGCTTGCTTTGGGGTTCATACCCGTGATTAAGGCAGGGCTGCAATAAAAAATCCTGAGAGCTTTTTGCTGCCTAAAGCATCTTGAGCAATGATGTCGCACTGAATTCTTTTTTCACCGTTTTCTTCAAACTTTTTGACTATTTCGCCGCTAACTATAATTGTTGCTCTATCTTTTGTGTTTTCTGTATCATCCCAATCGACCGGTTCTGTCATACTTAAGAAACGGACGTTGAATTTTCTTAAATATTTATTTTCGATCCAGGAAGTAATGGCTTCGCCTGCAATACCCATAATCAACATGCCATGGGCAATAACATTATTCATGCCGATCACTTTTACGAAAGTTTGATCATAATGAAGCGGATTAAAATCACCCGAAGCTCCGGCATAACGGACTAAATGTGTTCTGGTAATGGGCGCGGAAGTATAAGCGGGCATTTTGTTCCCAACTTCAATATCATCATAATTTACGTCCATATTCATCTTCCTATTTTTCTATCAATCTTGAGCGGGATTTGAGTACCAGTTCGCCTCGTTGATTTATCAGTTCCGCTTCCAGAACAGTAACTTCCACACTCTTTTTTCCATTCCCCTTTTTTAACATATCGACAACTTTCATTTTGCGGGTAATAACATCATTAGCATAGATGTTGCCAAAATATTCATATTCTTCTTCTCTGTGCAGAAGCCTGCTTAAATCAATTCCTAAAATATTAGCTGTGCCTATCAGGCCACCGCCTGTCCAGAAAAAGGAACTGGTAAGAAAGGTCGGAGGAACCGGTATCCCTTGATAGCCTGCTTTTGTTGCGGCTTCCTCATCATAGTAAATGGGATTGATTTGTTCTCTGTTGTCTTTTTGAGAAACGGCAACAGCAAACTCAGCAATTTTCTCTTTTTCTACTACAAAAGTGTAGGTTGGAAATTCCATGCCCAACTTTGACTTATCCGCCATAATAGCCTCCGATAAAAATAGGCTTAATTTATATCACATTTATATCAGAATGGAACGATTTAATTACAAAATTCTAATTTTTTCCGGCAAGAGAAATATTTTACAATCACGGGTATGCTATCCTCCGCTATGCGGGATAAACTGCATTGGTAATATTTGAGGTTCATTTAGTCCCACTTAGCTTCGCACGTGGGATAATTCGACTACCGCTTCTAACTTCGCTTCGCTCGTTTTCAGCGAGTCTCATTACAACTTGCAGATATTACTGTGCTGCGCTTGTAATATCTGAGTTTCATTAAAGCTTGGGTCTCATTACAACTTGCCAATTTCCATACACTTCGTTATGAAAATTGGAGTTTCACAATAAATTTTATAGAAGATGTTAAAAATCGGATGTCAATTTAAATGTCATAGTCGAACTGCAATTTCAAATCTGCCTTTGACCTTTGATTATCCGTTCTATTCAGATTGAGCTATTTGTTTCTTATGTTTATCATAAAGTGATTTAATGGTAAAGGAAACGGCGGAAATTTATGCTCTGTTAAAATGAGAATGTATTAATGGAAAATAATCGAAAAATCTTCTGGGGCTGGTACATTGTAAGCGGCGCTTTTCTGGTAATGGGAATAAATTACGGAGCCCGTTACTGTTTCGGCGTTTTTCTCAAACCGATGGCGGCGGAATTCGCCTTGTCGCGTTCGGTAATATCGCTGGCTGCTGCAATCAATATGCTCGTTTATTCCCTCGGCTCAATCTTTGTCGGCCGCATGCTGGATCGCATTGCGCCGCGCTGGATAACAACGGCGGGAGCTATTATTGCCGCCTGCGGTTATATCCTGACTGGTTTTGTAAGCACACCTCTTGGTTTGTATATCAGCTATGGTTTGATGGTCGGGGCGGGAGCGGCAGGAATGGGTGTTGTCGCCTGTAGTTCTTCCGTCAGTAAATGGTTTATCAACAAGAGGGGGCTGGCTATTGGATTTGCTTCCATGGGAATAAGTCTGGGAACAGTTACCTTGACGCCGCTGTCCGGATATATTGTTGGAGTATTTAGCTGGCGGGTCGGGCTTATGGCTTTAGGCGTTATTACATTGATGATCGGAATTCTTGTTTCCCAAACGCTGATGAGGAAAACAAATCCGGAAGCATACGGCCTCTTGCCGGATGGAGATAAAATAACGATAATCCATCAATCATCAACGGCACAGGCGGTTCATAAAGTTTCCACTCTGACCATTTTTAAAGATTCCCGTTTTTGGACACTGGCCATCTGCCAGGGTCTGGCTGTTATGATCAGCATGTCCGTTTTTGTGCACCAGGTTGCATATGCGACAGACAATGGCATTGACAAGATGGCCGCCGCCGCATCTCTCGCCGCTATCAGTATGACCGGCTTTATGGGGCAGTTCTTATTCGGCTGGATAACCGATAGAATAAAAGATCCTAAATATGGTTCTTTCATCGGAATATTGTTTATGCTCGCCGGGACTATATTGTTGCTTAATGTGCATAGCATCTTCCAACTTTATATTGCCGCTCTCATATACGGATTTGGATACGGTTCGCTTGCGCCAATTCTGCCGCTTCTTGTTGCCAATCGTTTCGGCAGGCATGTTGTGGGATCAATCTATGGTCTTTTAACTTTTTTTATCGGCATCGGCGGCGCCATCGGTCCGGTTTTGGGTGGTTTTATTTACGATCATTTTGGATCATACCGGTATCTGTGGTTGATAAATATTTTTGTATTGAGCTGCATCGCCGTTGCCATTTTGACCTTGAAAAAAGGAAAGCAATATTCCGTTACTTGATTCCGGCTTTTGAGATTGAGTCGTAATGCCTAATGGATGGAATATAATGTAGGCCGGGTCTACCCTGCTGAAGGGCATACGGTCTGACCCGGCGGCATTTTTTAAAGTCGCGACACAGTCTTGTTATTTAAAGAACACCCGGCTGTCGACGATGGAAACACCCTTTCCCTTTTCGTGGACAATAACGGGATTCAGATCGATTTCGGCTATATCCTGCGCCCTTGTCAGGAGCTGTGATACGCGGCAGATTACGTCGGAAAAAGCGTCGATATCCGCTTTCATCTTTCCTCTTGCCCCTTGCAGGACCGGATAGGCCTGGAGTTGTTTGAGCATGTCCATGGCTTCGTTTTTCGTCACCGGAGCGAGGCGGATGGACGTGTCCTTGAAAATTTCGAGAAAAATGCCGCCCAGACCCGCAATGACAATTGGTCCGAAAACCGGGTCCTGGCGACCGCCGACGAAACATTCCACACCATCTGCCGCCATTTCCTGAATCAGGAAACCGTCAATGGTTGGCTGCGGCTTAATTTTTTTAAAAACCTTTTTCATATCAGAAATTGCTTCCACAAGTTTCTTATGATTTTGAATTTTCAGCCGCACACCGCCCACGTCGGATTTATGGGACGCATCGCGGGAAAGAAGCTTCACGGCAACGGGGAAGTTAAGTTTGCATTTACTTGCCTCCTTCGCTGATTTGACGGTGACACCGGCAACGCATCCAATGCCTGCGTCCCCGGTAATTTGCAGCGCTTCATCTGTCAGGGGAATCCGCTTTTCCGCCCCGCAGTGTTCTCTGATTTTTTCGATTGCAGCCATGTTGATAGAAGAGGGAACATTTTTTCCCCTCGCATCACGCGCCGTTTTTTCTTCGTAATAGGTGGCCGATACGTCGAGGGCTTTGGCCGCAATCAGGGGCGAAGTGAAGATGGGGTATCCCTGGTTCTTCGAGATATTCAGCAATTCAGGGGCGTCGGTATTCACGGTTACGGCGACTGGTTTTTGATATTGTTTCACCAGTCTGCCGACATTGCTTAAGAAATCACGCGACATTTCGGCTTCGTAAGTGGCTACATAGAGATGATTAAACAGAACACCGTCGACATCCGGGAGTTTCAGAGCTTCCTCCAGAATTTTGGTAAAGATGGTGTAATCGAAAATTTCTCCGAGATCGAGGGGATTCTGATGGGCAATGACCCGCGTGTGGTAGATGGTTTTTACCGTTTCAATAAAAGCCGGGGGAAAATCAACCAGCGAGAAGCCGAATTTGGCGCAGGCATCAGCGGTCAGGACAGCATGCCCGCCGGAGCGGGAGAGCACGGCGACGCGTCTGCTTTTCATGAGAGGAAGCCGGATAATTTTCACCGCGTTAAGAAAGTCGATATTGTCCTCCGCACGAATGACCGCCGCCTGGCGAAAACAGCCGTCGACAACAGTGTCGTCGGCGGAAAGAGCGGTTGTATGGGACTGAGCGATTTTGGCGGTGAGGTTGCTGCGGTTGGATTTTTGGACGATAATCGGTTTATCCGACCTCAGCGCCAGATTGAAGAAGGCTCTTCCACGCTTGAAGCCTTCCATATACATCGTAATAACATCCGTCTTTTCATCTTTGATCAGGTAGTCGAGAACATCCACCTCGTCTATCTGCAATTTATTGCCGATGGCGGCGAATTTTCCGGGAATAATGGCATTGTCGCCGAATTCTTTAAGATAAGCGCTACCGATACCGCCGCTCTGGACAATCATGGCCACGCGCCCACCGGAAGGTGTTTCCGGGAAGAAGCCGAAGGGCATCATCATTTTAATATCAAAATTAACCGTGCCGATACAGTTGGGACCGATGAAACGAATATTGTAATGGTCGGCAATTTCCAGTATCTTCTTCTCTAAAATATTTTGTCCTTCCGAGTATTCGCTGAAGCCGCCGGATTCGATAACAATCCGTTTAATGCCTTTTTTCCCGCAGGCTTCCATAAAATCCGCAACAGTCTGCGCCGGGGAAATGATAATGGCGACATCAGGCACCTCCGGAATTTTATCAACGCTGTCATAAACATGAGCGCCGGCAATATCTCCCTCTTCCCGGCCGACGCCGTAGATGTTTCCCTCGTATCCGTTTTCCCGGTTGTTCAGCACGATAATATGTCCCAAATTCATTTTCGTAACTGATGCGCCGATGACTACTATGCTGCGGGGATAGAAAAATTTTTCCATTTTGCTACATTACTCCTTTTAAAGAGACTCAAATTTCACAAACGCAGTGTAGTGAAAACTGTATCGTTCTCATATTAACAAAGATGTTCATGTTCTCCGTTCAACATTGGCGTAGGATCATTTGCCGATTTTAGATTTAATCCGTTTCTGAAATTCCACGATTTCATTTCTCAAAATATTAAGATCGGCGATGCGGTCGTCAAGTCTGCGCAATTGATTGCTCATTAATTCGAGAAGACGCCCGAGAACTTTGTCGGTGGACTTTTCAATCGTCCACATTGCTTCCAGTTCCTGCATTTCCGACAAGGTCATTCCCATAATTTTCAGACGCTTGATTAATTTCAGACGCCTGAGATCCATGTCTGTATAGACTCTACGGCCGGCTTCAACGCGTTTGATGGAATTAAGCAGACCAATCTCCTCGTAATAGCGGATGGTGCGCTGGCTCATATCCAGTTTTTTCGCTATTTCACCAATGGAGGTTAATTGCTCTTTTGTTTCTTTCATGATGTATGGTTCCTCTTTGTGTTATAATACCTCTGTAAAACTGAGTAAACCAGCAATTATGTCATACCGGTCGTAGAGATTGTGTCACAATCCTCAGTTGTCATTGCGAAGCGCCTCTCAGGTCATGATGACCTTTAGGTTACGCTGTGGCAATCTCTATGACGTCGATAAAATAAGAGATTGCCACTGAACTCGCAATGACAAATGAGGTCTCTGCGGTTGCAATGACGAAAATATTAGTTTCACAAAGCTTATACTTTATATTGTTCTTTCAGCTCCCGCTTTAAAATTTTTCCCGATGGATTTTTGGGAAGCTTGGCGGCGATGAAAACTTTCTTGGGGCACTTAAACCCTGCCAGATGTTCCTTGCAATAGGCGATAATTTGTTTTGCGTTTATTGATGCGCCTTTCTTTGGCACGGCCACAACCGCTACAATCTCTATCCACTTGGGATCGGGCAGACCGATCACCGCCACTTCTTCAATATCCGGATGCTGATAAAGAACTTCCTCAACCTCGCGGGATGCCACATTCTCGCCGCCGGTCTTGATCATGTCTTTCTTGCGGTCAACTACGAAAAGATACCCGTCATTGTCGAACCGGCCCAAATCGCCGCTGTGAAACCAGCCAAATTGAAAGGCCTCGGCGGTTTTTTCCGGATCATTGAGATAACCAGTCATAACATGGCCGGACCGGTGGACAATTTCTCCAACCTCTCCCAGGGGTACAAAATTTCCGTCATCGTCCATGAGCCTGGTCTCAACATTAAGTACCGGTTTGCCTGCCGATCCCGGCTTCAATAATTGATCTTCCGGCTTCAAGAAGGTGGCCGCCGGCCCCATTTCTGTCTGACCATAATAATTCCAAAGCTTCAGGCCGTGGAAGGTGACGGATAGCTGCTTGATAATTTCCACCGGCATGATGCTGGCGCCATAGGCAGCCTTCTTCAGGCTGGCATGGCTGTAGTTTTTGAATTCCGGATGATTCAGAATTCCGATCCAGACAGTGGGTGGGGCGAACATATGCGTGATCTGGTACTTTTCAATGAGCCTGATCATTTCCAGGGGGTCCGCCTTGTGCATGATCACATTGGTGGCGCCGATGTACAGATAAGGCATGAGGAAACAGTGGAGCTGGGCGCAATGGAACAGGGGCAGGGCATGGAGGCTGACGTCGTCGGTCTCGTACTGGCCGTCGAAAATACAGCTGTGATACTGCGACATGAGCGCCCGGTGCGAGAGCATGGCACCCTTGGGCTTGGACTCTGTTCCGCTGGTGTAGGGAATTTGTACGATATCTTCCGCGTCGACTTCCACTTGCGGTTCATCGTAGGGCATGGCCGCCATTTCCGCAATCAGGTTGAAGCAGCCGTCGGGAATGGCAGTATTTTCCAGGGGTATGAATCCCCACTTTTCCACGGCGGAAAATTTATCCCGGTTTTGGGCGATAACAGGATACAGTGTATCTTCCACGATAAATATCCGCGAGCCCGAATGATTGATGATGTAGGCTATTTCTTCGGTGTTGAGCATGTAGTTGATGGGAACCTGGACGGCGCCGATTTTGGCCAGGCCCATCAAGCTTATCGGATAATAGGGAGAGTTGTAAGCGTATACCGCCACCCTGTCGCCTTTTTTAATTCCGTAGCTTGTCATCAGGTTGGCAAAACGCCTTGCTTCCCGTTCGAGATCATAGAATGAAATCTTTGTGTCGCGGAAAATAATGGCGGTTTTATCGCCATATTTCGTTGCCGCTCTGCGGGCCATATCGCCGATGGTATCGCGATCGATTATGTTGCTCATATTTTAAAACCTTTCATTTAATAGTCATTAAGAATGGTCTAGTAAAAAAGTCAAATTTGGACTTTTTCCTTTTTTTGTCATTCCCGCGAAGGCGGGAATCCAGTGATTTAAATCTCTCCGGGTAATATTCCCCGAAGCTTGCTTCGCTTGGAGAGTAGCTACCAACCATGAGATACCCCGCAGCTTGCTGCGGGGAGGTTCATTATGTTATGCATTCCCGCCTTCGCGGGAATGACAGTTTGCGGTCATCAATGGCCGGTATGACAGCTTAGGTACATTTCCCCATTAAACCGGATATTTCTTTTCAAATATTTCCTTCATTTTAAATTTCTGAATCTTGCCGCTGGCCGTCATCGGATAGCTGTCCACAAATTCCCAATACTTCGGAATCTTGTGCCGCGCGATTTTGCCCTTGCAAAACTCGACAAACTCTTCAGCCGAAGCCGTTTGATTCGCCTTGAGCTGGATTGCCGCCAGAACCTGCTCGCCATATTTTTTATCGGGAATGCCGACAACCTGAACATTCATCACTTTGGGGTTTTTATAGAGAAATTCCTCCAACTCGCGGGGATAGATATTTTCACCGCCGCGGATAATCATATCTTTAATCCGTCCGGTAACCTTGAAATAACCGTTTTCATCAATCTCGCCCAAATCTCCCGTATGGAGCCAGCCTTCCTTGTCGATAGCCTCTGCCGTTGCCTCCGGCATTTTATAATATCCCTGCATTATGCAGGCGCTCCTTGTAACTATTTCACCCTGCACATTTACGGGTGCGTCATGGCCCGTTTCCGGATCAATGATCTTGCCTTCAATGTCGGGTAGAAGTCTGCCGACACTTGCCACGCGAAGCTTTACCGGATCATCACGCCGCGTCATCGTCATTACGGGAGAGGATTCCGTCTGACCGAAGGCAATTACAATTTCGGGACAGTGCATTTTCGTGCGTACCTGATTCATTGCCTCTTCCGGGCAAAGAGCTCCGGCCATAATGCCGGTACGCAGAGAACTCATGTCGTATTTGTCAAAATCGGGATGATTCAACATCGTTACAAACATCGTCGGGACGCCGTTGACGGCGGTGCATCGCTCCGCGGCTATAAACTGAAGCGCTTTAAGTGCATCAAAAGATTCCAGAATGACCATTGTTGAACCGTGGTAAATAGAATTAAGAGTGCTCATCACACAGCCGAAGCAGTGAAACATCGGCACCTGAATCAGCAGGCTGTCTTTTTCCGTCATGCCCATGACATCTCCGACCATCCGGGCGTTGTTGACAATGTTGTGGTGAGTCAGCATGACGCCTTTCGGAAAACCTGTGGTGCCCGAAGTGTATTGCATATTGATCACGTCACCATCGGAAAGAGAATTCATCCGTTCATCCAGTTCCTGCTCGGTTATTTTCTCTCCCATTTTGATCAGATCGGAAAATTTGAACATGCCGGGCGTGTTTTCTTTTTTGCCGATATAGATTACGTTTTTTAAAAGCGGCAGTTTTTCCGAAACCAGAGATCCCGTAGTACAGGAATCCAACTCGGGAGTGACCTGACGGACAGTATCGTAGAAGCTGGTGTCCCGGTAGGAATCAATAAGAAACAAACTCGTGGAATCGGATTGCTTCAGGATGTATTCCAGTTCATGCGTCTGATAATTTGTGTTTATTGTAACGAGGACGCCGCCCGTCATTCCCAGAGCAGACTGCAAATAAACCCATTCGGGAATATTCGTCGTCCAGACGGCGACATGATCTCCCCGCTTAATGCCCATCGCCATGAGACCTTTAGCTACATCTCTGCATGTTTTGTAAAATTCGCGATAAGTCTGCCGGATGCCAAACTCCAGAGAAACCAAAGCGGTATTTTCCGGATAGCGCGTGGCCGTATCCTTGACTAACTGGCCGATCGTTTTATTGACAAAATCTGACATTTTTATACCCCCTAAACCCACCTTACGTTAACTGGCATATATAGCCGAAAAATGCTTCTGTCAAGATGTTTTTCTGGAAGAAAAAAATTACAAAACATTTGTCATTCCCGCGAAGGCGGGCGAAGTGCCCTCTAGGGTAAATCCAAAGAAAAATATTTCCCTGTCATTGTCATTGCAATGACCGAAGTAACATTTTTTTTAACCGGTAACTGATTATTTTTTCTTGCAATGTTTTCAAGAAGTTGTTAATGAAACCCGAGTTTCAGAGGCGCAGCGCGGTGAACCTTGCAAATCGAATTATCCTATCATTAAGCAAAGGGTAATGACACACCTCAAGAGCGAAGTTCACTGAGACATTTTAGTCGCATCACGTATCACGCATCACCAAAAAAATTTAATGTTAACTGGAGGATGTTATGCCATTAACACAATCTTCGTCAATTAAATCTCTCCGGGTAATATTCCCCGAAGCTTGCTTCGCTTGGAGAGTAGCTACCAACCATGAGATACCCCGCAGCTTGCTGCGGGGAGGTTCATTTTAAAATCAATTATTAATGATGGAGCAACGGACGATATTATTGAGGAACTTATACCTCTTGCTCTATGTCGGGAATTCATGAGAGGCGGTAAACCACAACTATTCTATGCGGGTATATGTAAAACTATTCCCGAAAAGGATCTTAAAAAAAGATTTAGTAAAAAATCAAAGAAAAAACCAATTAAAATTTATCTTAATAAAAGCATCAAGCAGATTGACGAAGAGATATCTTCGTATCTACATAGGAATGACTATACTGTAGAATTCGCTGCAAATTGGTACTACTGTAAGAAATTATACATTTCTAATTTAGAATGAGGAATTCGGGCGACATAACGGTCAGTTGTCTTGATCAAAAAAATCGTTTCCATTATTTCTTACTTTTTGTCCCGCCTAAAAAGTACGCTGTCCGCGTCAATGTATATTTGCTTACAGTCGGATTGCTTGCGGATGATTTCGCATACATAATTATCATGCTGCAGCAATATCAAATCCCGCGAGGCTTGGAATCCCCCGGCTCCAGCCGGGGGAGGAATGCACCCTCCGATCAGGTCGAGGGCAGGCTGCACTCGCGGGAGGTCGCGTTATCCTCTGCTTCGCGGGGTAATTCGACCTGCAAGCTTCAGTGCACTTTGTTTCTAAAGCTTGGGGCTCATTATTACAGGGAGCCGCTGACTATTGTCGGCGGGGCTCCACTCATGAGGATATTTATCCAGATACTTTCGCAAATCCGGCCCGCCTGCGGCAAATTCAAAATACTCCCGGGAGACATACTCAGGAAGCCATCACTGTTCCAGAAAAGGCGGCCGAAAGATAAATATCCCCATAGATCAGGATCAGCCGTGCCGGCGGTATGTCGTCCCAATATTAAAAATATTACGCCAAACAGAACTATGCCGTGTGTCCAAATCTGTCGCCTTGGTACTTGACGGGACGATCTAAACCGCTTGTCATTCCCATAGTAAATGACCCTAGTGACCTACAGGTTATTCAGGTTATGAAAACGGGACTCCAGAATTGTCGGGGAAACCGTTATTTCAAGACCTGATCCGTAGGTTTTTTAGAAGTACTAATGTGCGTAGTTTTTCCTGTAATCTTTAATTTTCAAACCTGCGATTTTATGCTAGGTTACAACCTGCAATAGACAATGAAAATTTTAAAGCCTTGATGAAAGAAAGATTATGGAAGGAGTTTTAAATATGAACGCAAAAGGTATTTCTTATGTTGTAACAAAAGCTAATATGACCGCGGCTTTTGGTGAGGAACGCTGGACAGCCTTTATGGCCAAACTAGCAGAGAAGGACAAATATTTCAGCACTGTTATTATGTCCATTACTCCCATTCCGGTAGAAAAATTAATCGTTCTTTTTGATGAAATGTGCAAGGAATTCTTCAACGACGACAAAATGCAGTATATAAAGTTTGGGAAGGGAGGTGCTAAAGGTGTCCTGTCACCGGATGGTCCATACAAGTCATTTATGCTAACAAAGGATATAAAGCAATTCGTTGAGTCGGTTCTGCCTAAGATCTGGTCGATGTATTTTGACAGTGGTGTAACAGTCGCACGATTAGAGAACAACGTTGCTCATATCAAAATCACCGGAATTCAAATTAAATACACTTATTTCGAATATCTTATTATGGGTTACTTTCAGCAGGCTATAAAAATGTTTGGAAAGAAATCTATTGCGAAAAAGGTCAGGAGTATTGCATCGGGCAATGAAGATATTTATTTCACATATGAATTAAAAGACTCTTGATTATAATGTAATTTCTGAAATACTTGATCATCTAAGTCCTGTCCCTCGTATTTGCAGAGATCCAAATGATGACATGATTATTGCCTGTGCTATAGATGCAGCCGCGGATTATATCGTTACCGGCGATGAAGATTTGCTGATCCTGAAAAGATATAAAGATATCATCATTCTTAATCCCCGAAATTTTGCAGCCAATTTTGCAGACTAATCAGACTAATAGTATTTCTGTCAAATTCTCATCCGGCAACAGACATCGACACCAAACCCCAAACTGTTGGTCAAGCTTTCCTTGATATACAAAACCGTTCTTCTTGTATTCCCATTGTGACCAAAGGCAGACATAAATAGAGATTGCCACGCCACCTGAGAGGTGGCTCGCAATGACAATTGAGTGACAAAGAAGTCGGGTCTGCTGTTGACCTTTGTGGTGAAATAGACGGAAAGGTAGCGCAATGGATTTTAAACGTTGATTTCGAAAATAATCCTTTCATAATTAACGGAAGGTGTAATATCCTTTTTCTCATCTTTTGATCTTTGCTTTTCCACAAGACCAACTTGAGCAAGATATTTCACATCCATAGCAATATTCTTAACATCTCTGTTTAACATTCTCGATAATATATGAATAGAAGATGGTTTCTGAGTACGAATTGTATGCAGCACTTCCATACGTTTTGGAGTCAAGGCTCGGCGGAAAGCTTCGACGCTGGTAAAATAAACACCAGTATCCTTCTTTGCAATATTTCCTTTCTGAAGGGACTTTCCCGTTTCAACGAATTCGTTGAGGGCTGTTTGAATATCTTTAATGAAATCAGCGGAAATCTTCTTCAGGCTTATGAATTTATATGCTTCTTCCAAAGCGCCGCTATGACGACGATGTCCTTTCCCTTCAGCGTTATCGTAACCCAATACACGTTGTCCATTGACAATATAAACCAAAGAGTATTTATAGCCATCTGGCTTATCGGGTGTTGGAAGGACAGTCCAAATTTTAATTTCAACGGTGTTTTCCCGTTTATCCGTGATCTTGTCATGTTTAAAATGGTTGAGTTAAGTGTTGTGTTCCCGTTCCCGAAAATGTTTGCGTTTACGCGTTGTCCTGAAAATATTCACTCTTCATCGCCACGGTCAGGCCGTCGGCTTTCATCAGCCTTTTAAAGAGACCTCCGATCTTGGGTAATTCATAACCGAAGAAATAACGCATGGTATAAAGCTTTCCTTCGTAGAAATTCTGTTCGTTGGGTTTGATGCCCTTTTTTACTGCCTCGCGCACGGACAGACCCTGTTTAAGCCACTGCCAGGCAATGCCGATGATGCTGAAGGCTTCCAGATAAAGGGTGGCATCCGCAAGAAACAAATCCGGCGAACCCTTGAGGGCTATGCCGATCAGGTGCGACGTAACTTTCTTCAGGTTTTCGACTGCTCCGACAAGTTCCCGTGCCAGAGGCGTCAGTTCGGAATCCTCTGTGGCCGCCAGTATTGTTTTGTTCAGTTCTTCCAGAAAATAATTGAAGGCCTTGCCCTTTTGCATGGTCACCTTGCGGCCCAGCAGATCCATTCCCTGTATGCCGGTGGTTCCTTCGTGAATGGGGTGGATGCGGACATCGCGGTAGAATTGTTCCAAGGGAAATTCGTCGCAGTACCCATACCCGCCAAGGCATTGCAATCCCTGGCTTACGGCCAGAATACCCATCTCTGAGGGATAGCTCTTGGCCACCGGGGTGAGGATTTCCAGCAATAAATTGTAGCGTTCTTTTTCCTCGCCTTCGGTTACCAGTTCCATATCGGAATAAAGGCTGCACTGCATCAGCAGAGAAAGAGAACCTTCCACGACGGCGCGCTGGAAGAGCAGCATGCGCTTGATGTCGGCGTGCTCAATGATCGGGATTTGCGGCGTTGTGGGGTCCTTCGCGGTGATTGGCCTGCCCTGTGGACGCTCGCGCGTATATTCCAGTGCCGCGTAATAGGCCGCCGACGCGATAGCCGCAGCCCCCAGGCCCACTTCAATGCGGGCCGCATTCATCATCTGGAACATGGCGAACAGACCCTTGCCCGGTTGGGCGATCAGATATCCGCGGCAGTCGTCATTTTCTCCGAAGCTGAGTTGGGTGATGGGAGCGCCGCGATAACCGAGCTTGTGATAAATACCCGCGCAGTTGACATCGTTGAATACCAGTTTTCCATTTTCTCCGGCGCGATATTTAGGCACGATAAAAAGGGATATGCCTTTCACACCGGCAGGTGCGTCCTTGATGCGCGCCAGCGCGAGGTGCACCACATTTTCTACTCCGTCGTGGTCACCGGCCGAGATGAAGAGCTTCTGACCGCGTATATTATAATAGCCGTCGCCGGCGGGAACGGCGATGGTGGATATGTCGGCCAGCGAACTTCCGGCCTGAGGTTCAGTCAGCGCCATGGTTCCCTGCCAGAGGCCGGCGAACATCTTGGGGATGTAATGGTCGATCTGTTCTTTGGTGCCGAAGCTTTCGATCAGATGCGCGGCCCCGCTGGTCAGCATGGGATAGACACTGGCCGAGTAGTTGGTGGCAGCGAAAATTAACATGGGAATGAAGTTGATAGTGTGCGGCAACTGCTGCCCGCCCAGTTCGACCGGTGCCAGGGCTGAGATCCAGCCTCCTTCGCCGCATTCCTTCATTATGGTTTTGACCGCCGGGTGTACTTTGACCTTGCCGCCGACGTATTCCGGCTGGATCTTGTCCATTTCCGAAAGACACGGTTTGAACAGATTTTTACCCATCTTCATTGCCATATCGGAAATCATGTCGAATTCTTCCCGGCTATGATCAGCGTATCGCGGGTATTGAAGAAGATCCTCAACCTTGAAGACTTCGTATAAAAGAAAATTCAGATTTTTCTCACCTACAAATTGTTCTGCCATATATTCCTCCTCTT
>Ga0224555_1000372_pt1 | contig 68358 bp, 41 predicted proteins | sample 714S23034metaG_FD_180687 | JGI IMG/M metagenome (GOLD analysis project Ga0224555, IMG submission 180687) | Peat soil microbial communities from Stordalen Mire, Sweden - 717 S2 30-34 | ecosystem: Environmental > Terrestrial > Soil > Wetlands > Peat | place: Sweden: Norrbotten County, Stordalen... | reverse complement strand
CCTCCGCACGCCCACAAGCTCACCAGTACGGCCATGCAACCAATATCACGCTGCCGCGAGCATCTTCGACACAATCTCGCCGCCCCAAAACCACTCTTCGGCAGCTTCACGAATAATGCAGGCTAGGCGCCTCCAATTGGCTCAAGGTAGGTGAGGACCTGAACGCGACGTGCTAGGCTTTCGGCATTGGGAGTGAGGCGAGAGCGAGCCATGCTGCTGGAGTTGCGGGCGGAAAACTATGCGGTGATCGACCAGGCGGTGGCGAGCTTTGGGCCGGGGTTGAATCTGCTGACGGGTGAGACGGGCGCGGGCAAGTCGATATTGATCGATGCGCTGGCGCTGCTGCTCGGCGGAAAAGCCTCCAGCGATATTGTCCGGCATGGCGCGGAGAAGGCGGTGCTGGGGTGCGTGTTTGAATCGACGCCGGTGGCGGTGGCGATTCTGGATGCGAATGGGATCGATGTGGGGGCCTTCTCGGACGACATTTTGTTGCGGCGGGAGATTGCGGCGGGCGGCAAGGGGCGGGTGTTTGTGAACAATCAGCCGGCGACGGTGGCGGTGCTGCGGGAGCTGGCGCCGGAGCTGGGGCTGATCCACTCGCAGGGGGAGACGCTGGGGTCGTTTGACCAGGCGCAGCAGCGGACGCTGCTGGACCGGTTCGGTGGGATTTCGATAGAGGCGGTCGCGGCAGCGTTTGCGGCGTGGAGAGCGACGACGGAGCGGCTGGAGGAGTTGCAGGCGTCGGAGCAGGACCGGCTGCGGATGGCGGATTTATGGCGCTTCCAGGCGAAAGAGATTGCCGACGCGCAAATTCGAGCGGAAGACGAGGACGCGCAGTTGGAGACGGAGAAGCGCGTGCTGGCCAATGCAGAGAAGCTGTATACGGCGGCGATGAGCGCGCATGAGCTGCTGTATGAGCAGGAGGGCGCGGCGGAGGCGACGCTGGCGGCGGCTCTGAAACAGGTGGAGGAGTTGGCGCGGTACGAGCCGAAGTTTGCGGAGGCGGCGCAGCAGTTGGCCGCGGCCAAGGCGGCGGTGGAGGAGGTGAGCGCCGAGGTGCGGGACTTTGCGGAGAAGACGCATGCGAGCCCGGAGCGGTTAGAGGAGATTGAGGATAGGCTGGCGGTCCTGGACAAGCTGAAGAGGAAGTATGGGGCGGGTGCTGGGACTACGCTGGGCGAGGTGACTCGTTTCGGCGAGGAGGCGGCGCGGAAGTTGGCGGAGGTGGAGAATCGCGACGTGCTGCTGGCGGAGTTGAAGGCGCAGGAGGCGAAAGACGCGGTGGCGTATCGCGCGGCGGCGAGGGAGTTGACGGCGCTGAGGACGGCGGCGGCGAGACGGCTGGAGAAGCTGGCGACGGCAGAGATCAACGACCTGGCAATGCAGGTGAAGTTCAGCGTTGAGGTTGCGCCGAGCGAAGAGGTGGCGGCGTGGACCGCGCATGGGTGGGACAAGGTTGAGTATCGGATTGCGACGAATGCGGGCGAGCCGCTGAAGCCGCTGGAGGAAATTGCGTCGGGCGGCGAGATGTCGCGGGTGATGCTGGCGCTGAAGGTGACGGTGGAGGAGAGCTTTGCGGCGGGGGCCGGGCACGGCAAGAAAAAGGCGCAGCTGCCGACGCCGCGAATGCTGGTGTTCGACGAGATCGACATTGGGATTGGGGGCCGGGCGGCGGAGGCGGTAGGGCGCAAGCTGAAGACGCTGGCGAAGCGGCAGCAGGTGGTGTGCATTACGCATCTGCCGCAGATTGCGGCGTTTGCGGACCAGCATTTTGCGATTGAAAAGCAAGAGAAGGGTGGACGGACGCGAACGACGATCCGGCGGATGGATGAGGACGAGCGGGCACGCGAGGTGGCGCGGATGCTGAGCGGCGCAAAGCTGACGGAGACGAGTTTGGAGCACGCGCGGCAGTTGCTGAAGTCGAGCCGGTAGGGAAGACGAGTGGTAAGCGATTCGTGGAAAGTGGTTAGAAAAGCGGATTCCCTTCGGGAATGACAAACAAAGGGGAATGACAAACAAAGGGGAATGACAAGCAAATTGGGGCGGACGGCAGGGGGACATCCGCGAGCGGCGGCATTCTTTGAGAGGGCGCAGGCATCTTTTCCAGGTATCTGTGCCAGTGCTACCACCAGCGAGTAGAATATATTGGCGCTTCGGGAACCAGGAGCTGAAGCATTTGTAGGAGGCTTCCATGCAGAACACACCGGCAAAATGCGCTCATATGGCATGTAGTTGTATGGCCCCCGCGGGCAAGAAGTTCTGCTCGACCCACTGCGAGGATGCGAAGAGTATGACGACCCTGACTTGCCATTGCGGGCATCATGGCTGCGACGACAGGGCGTGAAGATTGCGTAAGTTGACGGCGGCGGGCTCGGCGGCATTCATTGGCAAGAGAATCCTGCCGGTGGAAAGCCCCCGCCGTCTCCTGCAGAGCGCTTGGGACCGCATGGGGCAAGTTCTGTCGCGGGTGGGTTTTGAAGGCACCTGAAGGGGTACCCGGCGGGTGTGTGGCAGGGCCAGACGCGGTATACTGAATGACGTGACGACTATCACTCTAGACTCGCCCAGAATCGGTCTGAATGACACCGCCGCTCCCACGAAACGCGTTTTGCTGCTGAAGCCGCGAGGCTTCTGTGCGGGCGTGGTGCGCGCCATAGACATTGTCCAAATTGCCCTGGAGACATTTGGCGCTCCGATTTACGTGCGCAAGGAGATCGTTCATAACAGCTATGTTGTGACGGACTTAGCGAAGAAGGGTGCAATCTTTGTGAACGAACTGGACGAGGTGCCGGAGGGGGCGCGGGTGATTTACTCGGCCCACGGCGTATCGCCGGCGGTGCGCGAGCGGGCCAAGGAGCGGAAACTGAAGGTGATCGACGCGACCTGTCCGCTGGTGACCAAGGTACATCTGGAGGCGATCAAGTTTTCCAAGCAGGGCTATTCGCTGGTGCTGGTTGGACATCGCGACCACGAAGAGGTGGAGGGAACGCAGGGCGAGGCGCCCAGCGTGACCCAGGTAGTGTCGACGGTGAGAGAAGTGGATGCGCTGGTGGTTCCGGACCCGAACAAGGTTGCGTACCTGACCCAGACGACGCTGTCGCTGGACGAGGCGGGGACGATGATCAATGCGCTGAGGAAGAAGTTCCCGAACATCGCGGGGCCGGCGGCGCAGGACATCTGCTATGCGACCGAGAACCGGCAGGTTGCGGTGAAGAATGTGGCGCACGGCGCCGACCTGGTGCTGGTGGTGGGTTCGAAGAACAGCTCGAACTCGAACCGGCTGGTGGAAGTATCCAAGAACCTGGACACAAACTCCTACCTCATCGACTCGGCGGATGCGATCCGGCCGGAGTGGCTTGAGGGCGTGAACACGGTTGCTGTGACGGCGGGCGCGTCGGCGCCGGAGGTGCTGGTCCAGCATGTAGTTGATTATCTGCAGGACATGGGGTACGGATCAGTCGACGAAGTGGAAGTGATGCCGGAGAATGTACGGTTTGGGCTTCCACCGGAGATTGTTCAAGCGATTGCGTCGGCGCCTCCGACCCAGCAGTAGGCCGCAATTCTACGCGAGCCGGTTTGTTATAGAGCTTGCGAGTTGCCAATCCAGATCGGCCAGGCAGGATGCAGTCTGGCGATCGCAGAGAGTTTGAAGAATAGATGAGCACATTTCCACGGAATCCGAAGGCGGCGCCTGCGAAGACCGCGCAGCCTCGCTATGGCCGCATGGATGTTGGGCTGGGCCAGGTCTCGGATGGCATCGACCGGGCCACGGAGTGGTTATTGGCGCATCAACATGCGGATGGTTACTGGTGCGGGGAACTGGAAGCCGACTCGATGCTGGAGTCGGACTACATCTTCATGCACACACTGTTGGGCACCGGAGACCGCGGCAAGATGGAGCGCGCGGTCAACGAACTGCTGCGCCACCAGAATGAGGACGGAGGGTGGAGCATCTACCCCAATGGCCCGTCGAATATCTCGCTGGGCGTGAAGGCGTACCTGGCGCTGAAGCTGATGGGCTGGCCGGCGGACCATCCGGTTCTGGTGAAGGCGCGGGAGTGGGTGCTTGCCCATGGTGGCGTGACCCAGTGCAATACGTTCACCAAGATTTATCTGTGCGCGCTGGGCCAGTACGACTACGATGCCGTGCCTGCGGTGCCGCCGGAGATCATTGCGTTCCCGAAGTGGTGCTACTTCAATATCTATGAGATTTCGGCGTGGTCGCGGGCGATTCTGGTGCCGCTGTCGATTATCTACGCGAAGAAGCCGTTCAAGAAGATCCCGCCGGAGCAGGGGATTGTCGAGTTGTTCGTGGGTGGACGGCTGAATGCCGACCTGCACCTGAGGTGGGACCGCAAACACATGGTGAGCTGGCGGAACTTCTTCCTGATGCTGGACCGCATCACGCACTGGTTCGAACGCATTCATATCCGGCCGCTGCGGAAGATGGCTTTGAAGAAGGCGGAGAAGTGGCTGCTGGAGCGGTTCGAGATGTCGGACGGGCTGGGGGCGATCTACCCGGCGATGCTGAATGCGATTGTTGCGCTGGCATGCCTGGGCTACACGCAGGACGATCCGCAGTTCATCCGTGCGATGGACGAATTTGAGAAGTTGGGCATCGACAATCCGGAGGGTGAGCCGGGTTATCCGACGCCGACCTTCCGCATGCAGCCGTGCATGTCGCCGGTGTGGGATACGGCGCAGGCAGTTTACGTGCTGGGAGAGGCGGGAGTTCCGAAGAACGATCCGCGGCTGCTGAAGGCCGCGGACTGGCTGCTGTCGAAGGAAGTGCGGCACAAGGGCGACTGGGCGGAGAACGTGAAGAATGTGGCTCCGGGCGGATGGGCCTTCGAGTTCAACAACGAGTTCTATCCGGATGTGGACGATTCGGCGCAGGTTTTGCTGGCGCTGAACCAGGTGCGCAATCCGCGGGAACGGTATCAGCATGAGGTGTCGCAGCGGGCGCTGGACTGGATCTTCGCGATGCAGTGCAAGAACGGCGGATGGGCGAGCTTCGATCGCGACAACACCAAGATGATCTTTCAGTACATTCCGTTTGCCGACCATAACGCGATGCTGGATCCGCCGACAGTGGATATTACCGGACGAATTCTGGAGATGCTGGCCAACTACGGCTACACCCGACGCGACAAGCGCGTCGAGCGGGCGGTGCAGTTTGTGCTGAGGGAGCAGGAAGCCGACGGGAGCTGGTTTGGGCGCTGGGGCGTCAATTATCTGTACGGCACGTTCCTGGTGCTGCGCGGCCTGGAGTCGATCGGCCTGTGGAGTCATGAGCCGGCGATTGTGAATGCGGCGGAGTGGATTCGCATGGTACAGAATGCGGACGGCGGATGGGGCGAGACCTGCGGCAGCTACGACGACCCCATGCAGCGCGGGATTGGGCCGAGCACGCCTTCGCAAACCGCATGGGCGGTACTGGGGCTGCTGGCGGCGGGCGATAAGCGGTCGGATTCGGTAGCCAAGGGAATACGGTGGATGGTGTCCAGGCAGAAGCCGGACGGGAACTGGGAGGAGTCGGCAGAAGGACGCAATGGCGAGGCCGTGTATACGGGAACGGGATTCCCGCGCGTGTTTTACCTGGCGTACCACCTGTATCGGGATTACTTCCCGCTGCTGGCGTTGACGACTTACAAGCGGATGATGGAACGGGAAGCTGCTGCGGCTTAGAAGCAGCAGTAAGTGGTAAGCGAGTATTTCGGCGGGGGTGAGCGCCGGTGCTCAAAAAAGGAGATTCTGAATGGCAGTGCCTGTCTCGCAAGCATGGACCGTGACAACTTACGTGCTGAAGCAGAAGCTGAAAGGGCGCAAGAAGTATCCCCTGGTGCTGATGCTGGAGCCGCTGTTCCGCTGCAACCTGGCATGCGCCGGATGCGGCAAGATCCAGTATCCCGCGCACATTCTGAAGGCGGAGCTTACGCCGGAGGAATGCTTCAAGGCGGCTGAGGAGTGCGGCACGCCGATGGTTGCGATTCCGGGCGGCGAGCCGCTGCTGCATCCGCAGATGCCGGAGATCGTGGCGGGACTGGTGGCGCGGAAGAAGTACGTTTACATGTGCACGAATGCGCTGCTGTTGAAGGAGAAGCTGCACCTGTTTACGCCGAGCAAGTACCTCTCGTTCTCGGTGCATGTGGATGGGCAGCGCGAGCACCATGATTTTTCAGTGTGCCGCGAGGGCGGGTACGACATCGCGATGGAGGGGATTCGGGCCGCGGTGGCAGCGGGGTTCCGCGTGACGACCAATACGACGCTGTTTGACGGCGCCGATCCGAACAGCGTGCGCGCGCACTTCGACGAACTGATGGAAGTCGGCGTTGAGAGCATGATGGTGTCGCCGGGCTACACGTACGACAAGGCGCCGGACCAGAAGCACTTCCTGGGGCGGGCGCGGTCGAAGAAGCTGTTCCGGTCGATTCTGTCGAACCGCAAGAAGACCTGGCGGTTCAATGCGTCGCCGATGTTCATGGAGTTTCTGATGGGGCGCAAGCATCTGACTTGCACGCCGTGGGGGATGCCGACGTTCTCGATCTTCGGCTGGCAGAAGCCTTGCTACCTGCTGCAGGATGGCTACGCCGACACCTTCCAGGAGTTGATGGAGACGGTGGAGTGGCAGAACTACGGGACGGAGTCGGGGAATCCGAAGTGCGCGAACTGCATGGTGCATTCGGGCTACGAGGCGAGTGGAGTGAACTACACGTTCGGGTCGATCAAGGGGTTGCTGGAGACGGCGAAGGCGATCTTCTTCGACACGTATCCGGATGATGGCGCGATGAGGCTGCTGAACGAGTGGAGGCCGGCACATACGGCGCCACTGGTGCAGATTGCCGAAACTCCTGCGAATGAAACCAGCGCGGAGCTGCAAGAGATCTGAGGAGATTGACGATGTCGACGCAAACGCAGGAAGCGGCGAAGCTGGATCAGCTTGCGCATGTGAGCCCCGATGAGATTGAAGTTGCGGCCGGGCGCGAACGCGAACAGCTTGAGGGCTGGGTGCCGGAGCTGGCGAGCGACGCGGAGGTTCGCGAGGCGCTGGAGAAGGCGTTCGACTACCGCGGCGATATTACGATTACGCGCAAGGATGGAAGCAAGGTGGAGGGGTATCTCTACGACCGCCGCACTGGCGCTACGCTGGCGGAGTCGGTGGTGCGGCTGATGCCGAGCAATGGGGCGGGCAGGTTGAACATTGCCTATTCGGATATTGCGGCGCTGGCGTTCACAGGACGCGATACGGCGGCGGGGAAGACCTTCGATGCGTGGGTGAAGAAGTACTGGGAGAAGAAGGCCGCCGGCGAGAGGAACATCCAGATTGAGCCGGAGAAGCTGGATTAGATTGTCGTTGATTCAGTCGCGGCACGCTCGAGCATGAAAGTCTTCCTTACAGGTTCCACCGGATTTGTCGGCAGCCATGTGGCGCGGGAGTATGTGGCTGCGGGGGCGGAGTTGCGCCTGCTGACGCGCGCGACCAGCAAACTGGCGGCGATCGAGGGGCTTGCGGCGGAAGTGGTGGTGGGCGATCTGCGGCAGCCGGAGGCGTTGCGGACGGCGCTGCGCGGATGCGATGCGCTGGTGCATGTTGCCGCGGACTACCGGTTGTGGGTGCGCGACCCGAAGGAAATGTACGCAGCCAACGTGGATGGAACGCGCGAGTTGCTGCGCATTGCGCGCGAAGAGGGCGTGACGAAAGTGGTTTACACGTCGAGCGTCGCGACGATGGGCTTCAAGGCGGACGGGACAATTGTGGATGAGAGCACGCCGGTCGAGCTGGCGGACATGATTGGCGCGTATAAGCGCTCGAAGTTTATGGCTGAGCAAGAGGCGATTGCGGCGGCGCGGGCGGGACAGCATGTGATGATTCTGAATCCCACCACGCCGATTGGGCCGGGCGATGCGAAGCCGACGCCTACAGGACGGATTGTGGTGGACTTTCTGAATCGCAAGTTTCCCGCGTATGTGGATACGGGGCTGAACCTGGTGGATGTGGGCGAGGTGGCGCGAATGCATGTGGCCGCGCTGGAGCGGGGGACACCGGGAGAGCGCTACATTCTGGGTGGAGAGAATTTGACGCTGAAACAGATTCTCGACCGCATGTCGGCGATTACGGGGTTGCCGTCGCCGACACTGAAGGTGCCGCACGCAGTGGCGATGACGTTTGCGTTCTTCGATGAGACGATCAGGGGGCGGCTGCTGGGCAAGGAGCCAAGGGCGACGGTGGAGGCCGTGCGCATGGGGCGCAAAGTGATGTTCGCTTCGTCGGCGAAGGCGGAACGCGAGTTGGGGTTCAAAGTGCTGCCGGTCTATCACGCGATGCGAGCTGCGATTGAGTGGTTCGTCGGGCATGGCTACGCACCGCCATTGGCCGGATCTGGCGCATGAAGGCAAATATCGCAATCATCGCGGCGTTGAGCGGGGAATTGAAACCGCTTGTCACCCATAGAACTGCGCGCAGCTGGAAACGTCTACCGTCCAGTCCGGGAACGGAACTGTGGGAGTACCGTCATAGCGACGGCTGCTGGTTGGCGGTTTGCGCGGGGATGGGAGCCTCCAGGGCGGTGGTTGCATTTGCCGAGGCGGAGAAGGCGATGGCGCTCGATGCAGTGTGCTCGGTGGGGTGGGCTGGTTCGCTGCGCGACTCCATTCGTGCGGGATCGGTTTTGTCTCCGGCTCTGATTGTGGATGCTGGAACGGGAGAGCAGTTCCGCCCAGCGCATTGGGTGCCTGAGCAACCAACACTTGTGTCCACGAGCGATGTGGCAAACGCGACTGAGAAGGAGCGACTGGCCGCGAGCTATGACGCCAGTCTGGTGGACATGGAGGCGGCCACGGTGGCGCGAATAGCGTTCGGCAAATCAATTCCGTTTTATTGCTTCAAGGCAGTCTCGGACGACGCGAACGCCAAGCTTCCAGACATGAGTCCATTTATCGCAGACAGCGGTCAACTGAGGATGGGACCATTCCTGCTTCACGTTGCGGTGCGGCCTTACCTGTGGAACGCCCTGATTGATCTCGGGCGAAAGAGCAGTGAGGCTGCGCGCGCACTCGCAGACGAGCTTTATGATTGGCTCGACGAACGCGCCTATGTCCGCAGGTCTGTAGGCGACTACACTGTAGACAAATAGAGGTAAGAAGATAGTGGCAGCGAAGAGGGACGGAACTATTCAAACTGACTCAATCAGCGCGGCGCCGATCAGTGCGGAGAAGATCGGTTGCGACAAGATCAGCACGGAGCGGATTGGCGCAGACCGAATTAGTACCGACCGGATCAGCGCGGCGAAGATCAGCGCGAAACCGATTGTGACATTGCCGACGATTGCGGCGACGATGCGGGCGGCGGTGTATCGCGGGGTCAATGACGTGCGGGTGCAGACGGTCCCGGTGCCGGTGAACGCCGATGGAACGATTGGCGCCGGCGAGGTGCTGGTGCGCATCGATACCTGCGGGATTTGCGGGACTGATCTTAAGAAGATCCATTCGGGGTCGCACTCAGCGCCACGAATCTTTGGGCACGAGATGGCGGGAACGATCGCGCTGGTGGGCGAGAGGGTTGCGGGGTTTGCGGTGGGAGACCGCGTGATGGCGTATCACCACATTCCGTGCGGCAAGTGTTACTACTGCCGCAAGCAGACGTTTGCCCAGTGCGAGACGTACAAGAAGGTGGGATGCACGGCGGGGTTCGCGCCGGCAGGCGGAGGGTTCGCGGAGTATATCCGGGTGATGGACTGGATCGTCGCGACCGGCGGGTTGGTGAAGATCCCCGACGACATTCCGTTCGAGCAGGCGGCGTTTATCGAGCCGGTGAATACGTGTTTCAAGGCGGTGAAACTGCTCGGCCTCGAGCCGGATGAGACGGTGCTGGTGATCGGTCAGGGGCCGATCGGGATTCTGCTGGCGGCGCTGGCGCGGCGGACGGGAGCGACGGTGCTGACCAGCGACCTGTACGCGGAGCGGCATGCGATTGCGGCGAAGTTCGGGCTGGACCAACCGCTGGACGCGCGGAGCGATGTCGTGGCCGCGGCGAAGGCAGCAACGGAGGGGCGTGGCGCGGACGTTGCGCTGGTGGCGGTGGGCGCGGACGCGCTGATCCGGACGGCGATGGATGCGATTCGGCCGGGCGGGCGCGCGATGCTGTTTGCATCGACGCAGCATGGCGAGGCGCCGTTCGATCCGGCGGCGGTGTGCATGGACGAGAAGACGCTGATGGGGTCGTACTCGGCGTCGGTGACGATCAATGACGAGGTGTCGGAGCTTGTGTTCGGGGGCTATCGCGATGGGAGCTTCGATCTGACGCGGCTGATCTCGCACCGGTTTCCGTTGGAGGAGGCGGTGAAGGCGATCGATCTGGCGTCGCATCCGCAGGCGGGGTCGATGAAGATCGTGATCAAGCCGTAGCGGCCCGCGCTACGCAAAGACGGATTGACTCGCGTTGTGTGCCGTGGAATGATTCTCCCGACTTCTATACGTTGCGAGATGAAATCATGAAAGCTATTTGTTCGTTGTGTGTTCTTGTATGTGGCGTAGGTCTGCTCAGCGGCTGGCCCTCTGGCTGGGCACAAGATGCTTCTCCAAGTGGAGGGAGCTTCTGATGCTTGAGAAGGAAATGGAAGACCTTATCGCTAAGTATCCGACTGAGTTCTTTTCACGGAGACAGCTAAGGCTTTGTGGCCGTCAACAGCCCTTCGACGGCGTCGGGAAGTTCGACCTGCTGTTCAGAGATAAATACAGCACCATCCTGATGGAGCTGAAGGTCGTAACGTTAAAATGTGATCATGCCCCACAGATCATAAGGTACTACAACGAACTCAAACGAAAAGGAGTCAAGAGCATCGAGATGTGGCTCGTAGCTCCCAAGGTGCCTCCTCCCGTAAAAACCTTTCTTGAGGACCAAGGAATCCATTCCGAAGAGATTCAGTTTGACGAATTTCGGCGAATTGCTGAGCGGCACGGGCATGTGATCAAGAGCGAGCAGAAAGAGTCCCCGCCCTCAGTGCTTTCACGCCGAGCGGATTTCGTAGAAATCGGAGAGACCCTTCTAAAAGATAAAGGGGAATGGAAACACGTCGACGCTGGCAAGAACTTTTGTAAATATATCGAGTCATTCGGGATCAAAAAGTCTATTGGTTATGAGGATATGAAGATTGTGAGGGAGCTTCTGAATACGCCGGTATCTAGAGACGACCTCAAACAAATGGCTCGACAGAATGCACTGCAACTGATCGAATTCAGAGACATGGGTGGCAAAATCACTGCCCGTATCATCGATTTGGCAAAGCGTCTGAGCGAAAAACAATTCAAGGAGAAAATTGGGGTTGTGGCAACTAAGAAAGCTGGCAAATCCAATTGCGCGTAATTGATTTGTGGCGGGCCCATGATTGCTGGCCACGCCAAGCAGGACACGCTAAAAGCAGCATACGTTTCGACGCGTCCCACGGATTGACGACAGGCGCATGTGCCTTGTCGTAATCGCTTCGATCACGCGTAACATCCGTAAGGCCGTGATGAATGACGGTTGCGGCGATCGACCTGGCGTCGCATCCGCAGGCGGGGTCGATGAAGATCGTGATCAAGCCGTAGCGGGGATTGCGCCGGTTGAAAAACGCATTGACTCGGGTTCTGCGTCATGGAATGATTCGCGCGGACACGTTGTGTCGCGAGAAGAGATCACGAAAGTTAGATGAAATCATGAAAGCTATTGGTTTGTTGTGCGTTGCTGTGTGCCTGCTGGGTGTGGCCAGCGGCCTTCCTATTGCCCTGGGACAAGAACCTTCTCCGGGAGCGGCTGCAGCGAAACCGGCGGTTTACGCTGCTCCTGGACGTCTTATCAAGCGGGTTGACCCTGTGTATCCGAGCGGTGCAAAAACGAAGTATGTTCAGGGAACGGTAGTGATGACGGCGACCATTGCGGCTGATGGAACGGTGAAAGACATCAAAGTGACAAGCGGGAACGTGCTGTTTACGAAGGCCGCTGCCGATGCGGTGGCGCAATGGAGATTTGAGCCGTACCGGGTAGAGGGCGTGGCAACGGACGTCAGCAGAACGATCGAAGTGAATTTTGCGCTGGCCTCGGGTGTTCCGCAGATCTCCGGCGCCGTGGTCGAGCCGAACTCGATGGCACAGGGACCTGGGGCGGTTGGGAGGGTGCCATTGCCTCCGCCACCAGCGGGCGTGCTGAGAATCTCAGGCAGAGTGATGGCGACGATGCTGGATAAGAAGGTAGACCCTGTTTACCCTCCGGATTCGATTGCTGTGGACGCTCAGGGAGCCGTCGTACTCCTGGCGACGATTAAGAAGTCGGGCGAGGTGAGCGATGTGCAGGTGTTGTCCGGCCCGCAACGGTTCCGCGACGCTGCCATGGATGCGGTGAAGCAGTGGCACTATCAGCCGTACGTGATTGAGGGCCAGGCTGTGGACGTGCAAACCACGATCAAGCTGGACTTTGCGCCTCCGGCGCACTAAGGAAGCTCTGCGCAGGTAGCTGATTCACTGGCGGCGGCGAAGGCAGAGGCCGGCGCGGCAAGTTTTTCGGCGGAGAGGTGCGGAAGCAGGCGAATAGGGTGGCGATTTCAGCGGTCGAGCGGCTGTTTTCCAGCCTCCGGACACACTACGCCCCGAGCAGGACCAGCCGTTTGCGGTGCAGATAGAGATTCACCAGGGCGAAGTTCGCGCACAGCCGGTTGTGGTTCTTCGCTATCCCCCGGTATCTCGTCTTGTCGAAGCCGAAGATGCGTTTCAGGATCCGGAACACATGTTCCACTTTCGCTCTTACCCGCGACTTAGTCGTGTTCTTGCGCTTGGCTTCTTCGTCAACATAGTTCTTGAACTTCGTCCTGCGGCAGGTCATGTCCTGGGCGTGCGGCGCTGCTTCGCGGATCGCTTCCGTCTGGCCTTGATAGCCGCCGTCGCCCCACACCTTGCGTTCCTCGCCGTGCAGCAAATCGGGCAGTATGTGTTTGTCCGCCACCGAGGCCGCCGAGGTGCATACCGAATGCACCACGCCCTGCTTGCTGTCCACCCCGATGTGCGCCTTCAGGCCGAAGTACCACTGCTTGCCCTTCCTGGTCTGGTGCATCTCCGGGTCGCGCTCGCCGGACTTGTTCTTGGTCGAGGAAGGCGCATGGATAATGGTCGCATCCACGATTGTGCCAGTCGCGATCTGGATGCCTTTGGCCGCCAGATGATGATTCACCGTCTCCAGCATCTCCTCGCCCAGGGAGTGTTTCTCCAGCAGGTGGCGGAAGCGGCAGATGGTGGTCTCGTCCGGCGCCGGAGCAACGCCCAGGTCCACGCCTGCGAAGCGCCGCAGCGCAGCCGACTCGTACAAGGCCTCCTCCACGCCGGGGTCCGACAGATTGAACCACTGCTGCAGGAAGTAAGTCCGCAGCATGATCGCCAGCCCTACAGGACGCCGCCCGTTGCCCGCCTTCGCATAGTGCGGCTCGACCAAAGCGGATAACTCCGTCCAAGGAACTACCCGTTCCATCTCATCGAGAAACAACTCCCGGCGGCTCTTCCGCCCGTACTTCTCAAACGCCGCCTGGCTCGCCAAACTCTGCTGCTTCATCTTCACCTCGCCTGATACCTATCAGATTAATCAATCAGGCCGCGGATGCAGAACTTGTGCAGAGTCTCCCTAAACGCAGTCAGCGTTCCAATTTGAGTTGACGACCAAGGGAACAAGGACCGTTTTTTCGTCCGATTCGGTGGGTGTCGTACTATGCTTACGGCATGAGCGCAGCGAGTTTACCGGCACGCATCATTTACACAGTGGTTGCGGTTCCGCTGGGGGGAGCGGCTGGATTCTATACCATCATGTTCCTCTTGCCGAAGCTGGTGGCCAAGTTTCCTAAATTGGAGACGGGCATGAGCGGGCAGGAGATGTACAATCTGGCGGTAGGCGTGGGGGCGGGGGTCGCTTTTACGGTGGCGCTTTTTGCGCTGACTTTGCCGTGGATTCGACACAGAAAGCGCAGTGGCAGACCGTGGCGAGTCGGATTGTCGTGCGTGTTGGTGGTGGTTACATCTGCCGGATTCGCGGCGGAGGTACACCGGCTGATCCTGGACCTGTTTTTCGCTGCGTGGCTTGCGTACACCATGGCGTATACGTTTGTGAGGTATGGCGTGGTCGACGATGCGAGGCGGACATCCTCCTCCCGGTATTACTGATTTGGGCAGGTTCTGCTGTGCAATTTGACCTAAGGTATGCCGGTCGTTAGACTTCTTAGTCGGCGCCTGATCCGCACCGTGCTGTGTTGAAAAACCACCAAAGTGCCGGAGATGGCGCCACGGGCGGCAGCAGCGTCGAACAAGAGGAGCAAAGGGACCCTATGCTGGATCGAAACCGGCTTTTTCCTGCCGAACCAACCGCGCGCGCCATCGCCGTGAAGCTGTATGAAACTGTTCGCGACCTGCCCATAATCTCACCGCACGGCCACACCGATCCGCGCTGGTTTGCGGAGAACAAGCCGTTTCCCAATCCAGCTGCGCTATTCATTCAGCCCGACCACTACATCTTCCGGATGCTTTACTCGCAGGGAGTGTCGCTGGAGTCGCTGGGAATCCCGCAGGTGGATGGCAAGGAGAATGCCGACCCGCGCGAGGTATGGCGCATCTTTGCGAAGCACTACTACCTGTTCCGCGGCACGCCCACGCGGCTGTGGCTGGACTACTCGTTTGACTCGCTGTTTGGGCTGACGGACCGCCTTTCTCCCGCGAACGCCGATGAGTCCTACGAGGTCATCGCGAAGAAGCTGCAGACGCCCGAGTTTCTGCCACGGGCGCTGTTCGATCGCTTCAACATCGAGGTGCTCTCCACCACGGATGCGGCGTACGACTCGCTGGAGTTTCACAAGGCGATCCGGGAGTCGGGATGGAAGGGGCGGGTACTGCCGACGTTCCGGCCGGATGCGGTGGTCGACGCGGAGTTTGCAGGCTTTGATGACAACCTGAAGAAGCTGGGCGAGGTGTCGGGGGAGGACGTCTCGACGTGGAAAGGCTACCTGGCGGCGCTGCGCTCGCGGCGGTCGTTCTTCAAGAAGAATGGCGCAACCGCGACCGACCACGGGCACCTGACAGCGCAGACGGCCGATTTGCCGCTGGCCGAGGCAGAGCGACTGTACGGGCGCGTCCACTCGGGCAAGATGCAGTCTGGTGACGTGGAGTTGTTCCAGGCGCAGATGCTGACGGAGCTGGCCGGCATGAGCGTCGAGGATGGGCTGACGATGCAGCTCCATCCGGGATCGGTGCGCAACTACAACAGGGTGGTATACGACAAGTTTGGCCGCGACAAGGGTGCGGATATTCCCGCACCGACCGAATACGTGCGCGCGCTGCAGCCGCTGCTCTCGAAGTACGGCAACGAGCCGAACTTTACGCTGATCCTGTTTACGCTGGACGAGACCGTGTTCTCGCGTGAACTGGCTCCGCTGGCGGGACATTTTCCGTCAGTGAAGCTGGGGCCGCCGTGGTGGTTCCTCGACTCGCCGGAGGGGATGATGCGCTTCCGCGAGACGGCGACGGAGTCAGCGGGGTTCTACAACACGGTCGGATTCAACGACGACACGCGGGCGTTTCTGTCGATTCCAGCGCGGCACGATGTAGCCCGGCGCGTGGATTGCGCGTTCCTGGCACGGCTGGTTGCGGAAGGCCGGCTGGATGAGGCGGAGGCGTTTGAGGTGGTGAAGGACCTGGCGGTGAACCTGGTGCGCAAGGCGTACAAGCTGTAGCCACGTCACCTTTGTGAGGCTGGATGAAAGCATCGAACCAACTGATTTCGCTTGAACCTGACTGGTTTGAGCATCTCGTAGGTTTTGGCGTCGATGAGAACCTGTCAGGCATCTACGAGTGGACTATCGGAGGGGTTGGATCATATATAGGGAAATACTCATCCCGGAATCGCCCTGTCGGCGAATACTGCAACAACGTAAGAAAGCACCTCAACGGTTTGCCGTATCGAAAGAATAAGGCCGACAGATTTCGGAGAATCCATTGTGAATTGGCGCGGGCCTACAGAGAAAAGTTGCCAGTCTGCCTGAAACTCCTTGCAAATAACAGGCAGCAAGACCTGAACAGTTTGGAAGCTGCGCTAATTGTTGAGCGTCGTCCTGTTTTGAATGGGCGACCGTCCGGTTGTTGGGTGTCTGAAGCTATGCAGTGTCACGGTCACCCGCTTATGCCGATACGGCCATAGGCCGTCTTGCGCTGACGCCGATCGGCTTTGCCCGTTGAATCCGAGTGAGGCGCTTGGGCGTATTCAAAGCTTCCCAGATGTCGGTTCGCCGCTGTGTGTTGAGCCAGAAGTCTGCGGAATTACCGAAGACTCGTGCCAGGATCAACGCCGTATCCGCGGTGACGGCACGACGGCCGCGACACAACTCGTTCACATGCTTGCGCGGCAGTCCGGTCTTCTCCGCAAGGTCCGTCTGCGTGATGCAAAGGGGCTCAAGAAACTCGGCAACGAGCATTTCGCCGACACCTACCGGCCTTCTTTTTGTACTCGACATAATCTAGCTCCCACTCCGTTGGGTTGTTCTCACCTGTACGAATGATCGTCCAGATGCACTACTTTGGCCTTACCCTCGCTCCATCGAAATATCAGCCGCCACTGTTCATTGACCCGTATGGAGTGCCAGCCATCGAACCTGCCGCTCAGTTTCTCAAAGTGGTTGCTGGGCGGAACGCGGAGGTCAGCATCCGTCGTTGCGTCATCCAACAGTTGCAGTTTGCGGAATAGTCTGTCCCTTAGATCCGGGGGAATTTTCTTGGAGTAAAGATCTTTCTCGTAATAGTCCTTCAGCCAGGAGTCACGCCAACTCTCTATCATGAGAAAACCAATGTACCACACAATGGTACAGTTTCTCCGCTCGCCGTGGCAATGCCCTACCATGGAAAGGTGAGCCGATTCTCTTCACGGACGTCGTGGGATGCAGGTGAGAGCAGCTATGCGGCGGCGGTGCGCGAGGCGCGGGCGTCGGGAGGGCGGCTGTACGACCTGACGGTGTCGAACCCGACGCGGTGCGGATTTGCGTATGACGCAGAGGCGCTGCTGAAACCGCTGGCTGACGCGCGGGCGCTGGTTTACGATCCTGATCCGCGGGGGATGGTGAGTGCGCGTGAAGCGGTTGCCGGGTATTACGCGGGGCACCGGGCCGAAGTTCCGGTGGATGACCTGGTGCTGGCCACGAGCACCAGCGAGAGCTACAGCTTTCTGTTCCGGCTGCTCTGCGATCCCGGGGACGAGGTGCTGGTGGCGCAGCCAAGTTATCCGCTGTTCGACTTTCTGGCGGACCTAGACGACGTGCGGCTGCGACCATATCCGCTGTTTTACGACCATGGGTGGTCGATCGACTTTGCCGAGTTGGAGCGGGCTGTGACGCTGCGGACTCGGGCGATCGTCGTGGTGCATCCGAACAACCCCACAGGCCATTGGACCGGCGCACGCGAGCGGGAAGCGCTGGAGGCGCTGTGCGCGCGGCATGGGTTGACGCTGATCGTGGACGAGGTATTCCTGGACTACTCTCTGAACAACGGGCCGCTGCGGGAGTCGGCGGCGGGGAGCTTTGCCTGTGGGGCGCACCCGGTGCTGACGTTTGTGCTGAGCGGGCTGAGCAAGATTGCCGGACTGCCGCAGATGAAGGCGGCATGGATTGCCACGCTGGGGCCGGACCGGGCGAGGGCTGAGGCGCTGGGGCGGCTGGAGATTGTCGCGGACACGTTCCTCTCGATGAACGCGCCGGTGCAGTTGGCCATGCCGAGTTGGCTGGCAGGAGTGGGGGCGATGCAGGCGCAGATACAGGCGCGGGCACGGGGGAACTTAGCCATGTTGCAGCGAATAGCGGAAGCGGCGCCGGGGCGGCTGCAGGTGCTGGAGGTGGACGCCGGCTGGAGCGCGGTGGTGGGGCTGCCGGAGTGCGTTGGGGAGGTGGATTGTGCGGAGAGACTGGTGCGCGAACGGGGAGTGGTGGTGCATCCGGGCGCGTTCTATGGGATGGCAGAGCGGAACCGGTTGGTGGTGAGTTTGATTGGGGCGGCAGGGGACTTCGAGGTAGGCATTCAGCGTGCCACAACTGAGCTTTCCACAGGTGGGAAAGTTCAAGACTTGGATGAACTCAAGTAATAAACAGAACGGGCATTTAGATCATCAATTACATCGATAATATTCTGTAAATAATTGTAATTGAGCGTCATATAGGATTCACTAAGTTAGAAATGGATTGGTCTCTCGCTCCTCGCCAATTGTGGTTTTGGGGCCGTGGCCGGGGATAACTACTGTGGCGTCCGGGAGCGTGAGGAGCTTCTCGTGGATAGAGCGGATAAGGGCGGGGCCGTCGCCGCCGGGAAGGTCGGTGCGGCCGACGGAGCCGGCGAATAGGGTGTCGCCTGCGAGGAGGAGGTTTTGGGCGGGGAGATGCAGGCAGACGCTGCCCTGGGTGTGGCCGGGGGTAAAGAGGATGTTGCCGGTGAGGGCTGGAGGTCCGTTGCTAACGGCTCCGATGGCGATGACGCGGCCCTCTTCGAGGGTGTCGTCGGGCGGGTGGACTTCGGGGGTGGGCATGCCGAGCCAGCCGGCTTGCATATCCATCATCTTCACCAGGGGAAGATCGCGGGGGTTGTAGAGGATGGGCGCGCCGGTGAGTTTCTTGAGGCGGGCGGCGCCGGCGATGTGGTCGATGTGAGCGTGGGTGATGAGGATCTGCTTGACGGTGAGGCGGTGGCGTTGAAGCAGGGTCATGATGCGAGGAATGTCGTCGCCAGGGTCGACGACGATAGCCTCGCGGGAGGCTTCGTCACCGAGGATGGAGCAGTTGCATTGCAGCATGCCGACGGGGAGGATTTCGTGGATCATCGGCGGCCGGCCTGTGGGGTTGCGAGCGGCGGAGCGGTCGGCGTGGTGGCTGAGGTCTGGGCCCGGTTTGCGGCGGGAAGGCTGAAGAGAGATGCAGGGGGCAGGAGCAGGGTGCGGGCTACGCGGCAATTGAGAGGCAAAATCTGCATCCGTCGATTATCGTCCGGCGCGGGAGGTGTGCAAAGGCGCAAGCATCCCACCGCGGAGAATCCCCGGAAAATCGAAGCAGGATGAGCCCGCCAAGTCACTTCTTCTGGGTGGTCTGCTGGCTTCCGGAGAGGACCGAGTGCTCGCCGTTGGTTCGCGCGAGCAGGACCGTGAGCGAGATGGAGATCATCATGAAGAGCACCGCGCCCCAGGTGGTGAGCTTGGTGAGCAGATTGGCCGCGCCACGCGGGCCGAACGCCGTCTGCGAGCCCTGCCCGCCGAATGCGCCGGCGAGGTCGGCGGACTTGCCCTGCTGCAGCAGTACGACGCCGATGAGGAACAGACAGACGATGACGTGAATGACGACGAGGAAGATGATCATCGGGATTGTTTTGAGACCTCGGAAAAACTGGGATGCGGCGGTCTAGCGCGCCGGGCGCCGGAGGTGTCCGGCGAAAACCTGGATTGATTCGGAGGATGGGACTTGAGCCGCTATGCCTTGCGGCGAAAAAGCTTCAAGCATCTCCTCAGACAGTGTTTATTGTACCGTCTTTCGGAGTTGTCTGTCTTGGCGCCCGGGTCCAAGGGGCGAGCCTGCAAGGTCCTCCGATTGAGCCGCACTACCTGTCGGTGCAGGAGTAGCACGGGTCGATAGACGCCTGAATCAGAGGTGTATCGGCAAGCCGGGCCCCAGCCACCATCCAGCGAATGGCCGGCATATTTGCGAACGTGGGAGTGCGCACGTGCACTCTGCTGGGGTTCCTCGAGTTCTCTTTCCACGAGACGCTGTACATGACCTCGCCGCGGGGGGCCTCGACGCGGCTGACGGCCGTTCCGGCGGTGAAGACAAGTTTGGTGTCTTCCGCGTGAAACTCGCCGGGCGGCATTTTGGCAAGCGCCTGGCGGAGGATGCGGCAGCTCTCAAGGATCTCAAGTGCCCGCACCAGCAAACGAGCGCGCACATCGCCGGCGGTTTCGACCGGAACGTCGAATTCGAGTTCGGAGTAGGCCGCGTAGGGCGCGGCGCGGCGAAGATCCTGAGGCAGTCCGGAGGCCCTTGCGGTTGGCCCTACAACACCACAGGAGACGGCCTTCTCGCGGGTGAGGATGCCAATGCCGGCACAGCGCGAGCGCGCGGTCACGCTGGTGGTCAATATGGGGATGACCGTGCGGACAATCTCGCGTTCGAGCTGGTCGATGACGGGAAGCAAGGCCAGCGGGTCCGGGATGTCGCGATTGACGCCGCCGATCCGGTTCATCGAGTAGTTGACGCGGTTTCCGGAGATCGCCTGGAGCACGTCCATGACTTTTTCGCGCAGGGCGAAGCAGGTCATAAACATGGTTTTGAAGCCCATGAGTTTGCAGGCGATTCCAGCCCACAGTACGTGAGAGTGCAGGCGTTCCAGTTCCGCCATGACAACGCGGATGTAGAGGGCCCGTGGAGGCGGCTTGAGGCCGGTCAACTGCTCCATTGCCTGGCACAGAGTCAGGGTGTGGATGTTCGAGCAGATGCCGCAAACGCGTTCCATGAGGGCGATGACCTGAACGTAGTTGCGGGTTTCGGCTAGATGCTCGATGCCGCGGAAGTTGAAACCGATATGCAGTTTGGCGTCGACCACGGTCTCGCCTTCGCAGATCATGTCCAGCTTGTAAGGCTCTTCCAGCGCCGGGTGGAACGGGCCCATTGGAATCTTGTAGCTCATCGGACGACCTCCTCGCGCAGGTTCACGCCGAGTTTGTCTCCTGGGCGCAGAAGGAGCGGCTCGTAGTCGCGGCCGAGGAAGTCCACGGCAAAGCCCTCGTGGACCTCGCGCTCGATCCAGTCGGCGGCCTCGCAAAGGTCGTAGATGCTTTCGATCGAGTTGCCGGAAAGGCGATAGGGAAAGCCCAGCATCTGGCCGTCGAGGTCCCAGTGATACTCCAGGCGAAAGCCTTCGCCGGCCGGCAACTGATAGGCGGTGATGGTGACGAAGCGGGCGTTCAGGGCATTCATTGCCTTGGCGAGGTTGCGCACATTCAACGGGCAGGGATCGAGCCAGCTCACGCCGCCCTTCTGGACCCAAGGTTCGGCGGTCCCGAGCTTTGCCGCTATGCTGTCGAGCACGGTCATTTCTGCGCCTCCTTGAGCGGGGCAGGTGGTTGGCCGCCGACGACCGGCGAGGCCGCTGCGGCCGGCTTGGGAGCAGGCGGCTTGCGCGCGATGGTGTAGGAGGTCTTCAATGCCCCGATGGACAGATACACGGGCGGACATGCAGAATCCTGGGTCAGTGCGTTGGTTTTGCAGCCTTCTATACAGCGGCCGCAGAAGGTGCACTGGCCCGGGTCGTAGCTCCAGGTGAATTCGGTTTTGGCGGCGGTGAAGGTGATGGCGCGCGCGGTGCAGCGAAACCTGCACATTGCGCACCCGATGCAAAGAGCAGGATCCAACTGCACCAGCCCCCGGTAACCAGGGGTGACTGGGGGCCGCGCGGGGAACCGAAGAGTTGCGGCGCCGCGCCATACGTTCCTCCACATCATGGTAAGAATGTTCATGATCGAACCCTCATGAAGAGCGCGGAGGAGATGAGCACAACCGCAAAGACAAGGGTGCACTGCCAATAGAAGCGCACGGTGGTATCGATGGCCAGGCGCGCCGTGGCGGCGGCGAGCACGGATAACAGCAGCACGATTGCGAACGAGAGCACGACGAAGATGGCGGCGCCGAACCACCAGAGGGTGATGTGGGGAACCGCCAGCGTGGCCACCAACCCGACTGTGGCAACCCACTCAAGTCCGTGCGACAGCTCCCACATCGCCAGTTCGGGGCCAGCGTACTCGGTGAGGGGGCCGGAGTAGATTTCCTGCTCCGCATTAGGCAGTGAGAAGGGATTGATATGCAGCTTGGCGGGAATACAGACGAGGATCGCCAGTAATGCAAGGTACCGGAGAGGCGAGGCGGGAAGCTGGGCCAAAGCTTCGAGACGGAACGTGTGTTGCGAGGCGGCGATGGAAACGATGGCCAGAAGAAAAACGATGTTGTAGGAGACGGTCAAGACAGCTTCGCGCGCGGAGCCGATCTCGCCGAAGAGCGAGCCCGAAGAGAACCCTGCCGCGATGATGCAGATGGAAGGGAGTTCCAGGAGCGCGAGCAGCAAGATCAGGTCGCCGGCGAAGCCACCGGAGGAGGGAAGCACGGGGAGCAAACCGACCGCGCCGGCCGCAGCCGCTACGGCAAGCAGCGGCCAGGCCCGCATCAGAAGGCCGTCAATACCGCTGCGGCCGGGAGGCGTCTTACCCAGCAACTTGATGAAATCGAAGAACGGCTGCATGAAAGGGGGACCGATGCGCTGCTGCATCATGGCAACCGATTTGCGCTCGACCCAGAGGAAGAACCAGGCGGCGGGTACGGCGAACAGGAGCCCGGGGAAGATGAGCAAGCGCGCCAGAGCAGTTGTCAGATTCATGGCTGCTTCTCCTGGTCTGCAAGCGGATGGTTGCCTCGCTCTGCGAGGATCTCGGCCGCCTTGGCCACACCCTGCAATATGGCGTCAGGGCGCGGCGGACAGCCCGGCACGAACACGTCGACCGGGACATGCCGGTTGAGCGGGCCGGCGAGCACGCGACTGTCAATGAAGACGTTGGTTGTTGCCGGACAGGAGCCGATGGCCACCACAGCCTTGGGGCCGCACACCTGGCCGTAGACGGTTCGAACCGCCTGCACGGAGGTGCGTGTGACCGGGCCGGTGATGCACAGAATGTCGGCGTGCCGCGGACTCCCTTCCAGGCGGACTCCCAACTGCTCGGCGTCGTAACGAGGCGTGAGGCTGGCCACCAATTCGATATCGCAGCCGTTGCAACTGCCCGTGTTCATGTGAAAGAGCCAGGGGCTGTGGCGCCGGCTGTAGCACATCAATCGATTCCAGAGATTCATGGTCTACCCCCAGCCAACACGTGCAATGTTTGCGGCCAAAGCCCGGCAATCAGCAACAACACCACCAGTGCAAGGATGGTGATCTGCAAGAGAAGCGGTTCGGCTGCCGGCGGGTACGGGATTTGTGGATCGGCTGCCGGCGGGTCCGGGAGCGGGGAATCCGGGCTGCGGGCAGGTCCCCACCATATGCGCGTCAAGGCCAATACATACGCGATGAGCGCAAACGCGGAGGAGACGATAAACGCCGCCAGGAGTAGAGGCTTGATCTGCAAGGCAGTTTCGTAAAGCCTCCAGCGACCGATGTATCCCAACGTTGGCGGCACACCGAGCATAGCCAGCATTCCGAAGATGAAGCCGAAAGTGCTGACCGGGTAACGAACCGCCAGCCCAGTGTGGTTGCCGTCCAATACGCCTCCGGCCTCCGGGCCGCTGAGACAAACGAATAGCAGTGCCTTGGCCAAAGCATGCGTGGTTGCCGCAACCAGCGCGCCGGAGGTCCCCAAGGCGTTGGCGGAGGCTAGTCCAAGCAGCAGGAAGCCAATGTCCTCGACGGTGGACAGGACCAGCAGGCGCTTGAGGCTACGCTGCGAGAGCATGAGAAAAGAGGCGATCAGTGACGTGGAGACGGCGATGGTAAGCCACAGTCCCCGGGGAGCAAACAGAGCTGGGGAACCCTGTGCGGCAACATACAATTCGCCAAACGCGGCTATGTCGACCACGGCAACGATGAGTCCAAGGACGAGGGCAGGCAACTCGTCCGCCAGCCGGAGCAGCCAGAAAAAGAGCGGGACTGCGGCGAGTTTGACGCATGCGCTGGTGATGAAAAGGGCCCGCGCCCATTGGAAGTCGCCACGATCCAGTAACAGGTCGCTTGCAACCAGAGACAACGCAGAGATCGCTACCGCCGCGACGTAAGCCAGCTTTGCGGAATTCGTGCGTGCGCTCTTCCACACCAAGGGGATGGTCAGCAGAGCGGCGAGTTCCAAGAGACCAAGCCGAAGCCATGGGTCGGCCATGGCCAGGCCGGCGACGGCGGGCACCCCGGCTAGAATCATCAACGGAGCCAGGCGACGCGACGCGGCGCTCGCAAGAGCGACCAGGATCAATGCGCCTGCCGCCACGGCGCATGCGGCAACCAGCAGCGCGGGGACCAGGGGCAATGGATGAACTCCAATGACCGCGGTCCCGGGCGCCAACCAATAGACGCCAAGCAACAGTGCAGCCGCCAATGCGACGACTAAAATCGCGGCGCGACGCTCCATCCACGCAACCGCGACGCCGAGCGCCTGCGAAGTTGACTCGAGCGCCTGCCAGATGGCGAGATAGACGCGATCCACGTTGGACCAACGGAAGAATGTTTGCCAGTTCTGCGCAAATATCTGGGAGAAGTCGCTGGCCGTGAGCCTTGCATGGTCCGTCAGCGGTTCTCCGCCAGTGAAAATTCCACCTCCCGCGCCAGCCAGTGCGCCGGTCGCAATGGTGACGGGGCGTGCGACGTAGGCAATGGCGTAGATTGCACCGCCCAGCACCAGCGAGACTATGGCCAGCACCAGGCCGCCGGTGGTCGAGAAACTTCCCGCGCCCGCAAACAGCCCAAACCACGTAACCTGCACACCGGCGCCCAGTCCAAGTGCGCCGAGAACCGGATTGAGAAGGCAGTTCACGGCTAACTGCGGCGCGACACCCAGAACGATGCTGCCGGCGGCCATCAGCCCCATTCCCCACTGCATGGTTAGGGGAGCCTCGTGGGCGTCGCGGGTCTTTTCAGTCAATGGGCCGAGGAACACAGCACTTGTAGCCCTTGCGCAGAGGAACACCGTGCCCAGGCTGACCACCCAAGCCACCATGGCGGGAACGACCCACCCCGCCTGCAAGGCCGCTGCATAGAGCATCCACTTGCTCACAAAGCCGCTCATCAGCGGGATGCCCATCATGCTGCCCACGCCGATAAGCCACGACTGCGTGGTACGCGGCATACGCTGTGCCAGGCCACCCAATTCATTCATGTCGCGCGTACCCGCGGCGTGCTGTACGGCGCCGGCATTCAGGAACAGGCCGCCTTTGAAGAACCCGTGATTGAAACAATGGAGCAGGGCAGCGGTAATGGCCAGCGGCGTGCCGATTCCCAGGCCCAGCATCATGTATCCGATCTGGCTCACGGTGGAGAAGGCCAACATTCGCTTCAAGTCGGTTTGCACCATGGCGTACATCACGCCCACGGCCATGGTGATGGTGCCCACCCAGATAAGAACTGTGCCCCACATGGCCGGCCAGACGCCAAAGCTGTGCATGCGTGCGGCGAGATATACGCCGGCGGTCACGTAGCAGGCCGCGTGAAGCAGGGAACTGACTGGGGATGGAGCCGCCATGGCTTCGGGAATCCAGGTGTGCAGCGGCACCTGCACCGACTTGGCGATGAGCGCGACCAACATCAGCAGAAATACGCCGCTGGTGAAACTGTGTGCCACCTTCGGATCGGTCCAGAGAGTGCTTCCGGTGCGGTAGTAGATGGTCAGGATGGCTGCCAGTAAGCAGTACCCTGCAATGTGGGTCATCAGCAGCACCTTGCGCGCGCCCATGACCGCTTCGCGGTTGGTATACCAGAAGCCCACCAGGCTGAACGAACAGAGGCCGATCACCTCCCAGCACAGATAGAAGAGGAACAGGTTGGCACTGTATACCAGCGAGATGAAGCCGCCGATGAAGATCAGCATGGTGCAGTAGAAGCGAGTCGCGGCGTGATCATGCGCCATGTATGCGACGGAGTACAGGAGCACGAAGGCTCCCAGGCCTGCTCCCATCAATGCGAAGAGGACACTCAGCGCGTCCACATGGAGGACCAGGGAGAGCGGCTCGTCCCACCGCAGCAGATTGAGGTCAATCGCCCGGCCGGCCTGGACCAAGCGCACCGTGCCGGCGACGGCGAGCAACGCCGGCAGCGAAGAGAGTGCAGCGACTATCCCTTTCGCGCGCGCGGAACACAGGCGCGCGATGAGGATTTGCAACGCTGCGCCGAGCAGGAGCGAGCAAGGCGCGACCAGAATGAGCGTCGCATCGTTTATCGTCGGCATTATTCCCTCCGCCGTCTTGCCGAGCCACCGGCCACAGCCGGATGGCACTATTTGCGGGCGCTATGCGTGTTGGGTTGCGGGAAGCGCCCGGCTACGGCCATCTGCCGGAGGGGCGCTGGCAGCCTGAACTGCCGTAGGAACTCAAGCTGCTTCTGCCACGCGCCGCAGCGGTATGCCGAATTCGGAACAAAAGATATCACGCGGCTATTAACGTTGCCTGTGATAAGCATCACGATTGATTGAGCAGCGTTGGCCTGAAGCCAGATGCTCGTCGTCACTTGGAAGTATTTCGGTGAGGCGATCCCGCCCCTGCGCGCGGCGGCTTGCACACGACATGTATGGGAGATTCGCGAGAGGTGTTTACAAGAAGGGTTACGGCCGCAAAGGAAAGAGCCAACCGACTAGCTTATGCGACATGGCCAGATGGCTTCTCGCTTTTCAGAACCTGATCGATCGTCTGAATGTCAACTAATCCGTTGCATCCGTAAACTGCCGGAAGCACTTGGCCCGGAGAGTAAGTTCGCCGGAGCTCAGCGACCTTTTCTGTGCCAGCGCGGTATGACGGAAGATACATTCGGCCCATCAGGGGATGCCGCCCCCAGGCGCCGGACAGCTTATCGGCGCGTTCTTCCGTGACCAGGAAATCGCGCCGCAGCGTGGCCTGCACTTCGGGCTGCTGTCTTCCTTCGCCCCAGGTCAGATACGACGACTGGTTCTTTGCATCATCCTGCAACAGGGCAAGCTGCACGCCAATCTGCAAGTCGTCGTCCGGCAGCTGGTCGACTTCGGTGACGCCATGTGCGATCAGAATCGCATTGTTGGCGATTCCCTCAAACAGGGTGGCGGCGCGCGTGTTCATGGTGAGGACGGTGGCCTCGAAGCCCACTTTTCCGCGGACATACAAGTCCTGCAGATAGGCAAAGGTGGTAACGTGTCCGGGTACCACCTCGTGACTTACGAGCTGCTCAAACTCCGGAAATGATATCTGCAACGAAGCATTGATCTCGTAGGCTGCTTCGTATTGTGGAGTGCCGTCGGTATTGCGGGCCCGGCCGATGTAGTTCATCGAACCGGAAAACCAGGCGTCCTTGATGGGCAGGAAGTCGATATTCGCCCGAGGCACTCGCGCAAGCTCCTGGGGAAGGTACGGCAGCAGGTTCTTTGCGCTGAGGTTATCAAAATGGGCGATCACAGCGGCGCCCAGTGCGCGCACCGATGCCATTGGGATGACACGTTCCCGGCGCCATGCGTCGACTGCCTCCAATAGTAGCCCGCCCGCAAACGACGAGGAGTATCCCGCGCGGCCCAGCAATTCGGCAACGCGTTCGCGCTTTCTCTCTGGCCTCGAGGGCTCAGGCGGCTTGGCCGTCGCCGCTTCAACCGAGCGAGTGTACGGCACCGGATCACCCTTGCCGATAAGCTCCATGGCCAGGTCCCACATGGTCTCCAGAGAAACCGCCATCCCGGTGAGATAGGACTGGCGCAGGTTCCCCATCTTGCCTGCTTCCTGGCGGATTCCGCGGATTCCAGCGATGGCCTGGGGAAGGTCCACTTGGCGTAGATACTGCTCCACTGCGTCCCGATCGACGCTCTTGCCGGAGACGCCGCCGGATTGCCGCAAACGCGCCGCTGCCGGATGGGTGTAAGCAGCTGGCATCGGCTCATCGGAAAACCAGGAATCGGCAATGAATCGTCCCGTGCCCGAGGGGCACAGAACGTCACCGCCCCAAAGCGTGTCGATGCCGAGCACGGCGTCAGCAACGTACCTTCCCGCTTGGTCCATCAGATCGTCCTTTCCTTCCTCAATGAACCGAACCAGACATACAGACAGAGGCCAACAAAAAGCAGTGCGGAAACGGATTGAGAGACAGGATCGTAAGCATAGAATGGGGTCCTGATCAGATCCTCGCGATACCCTGGAATGAGCCGCAGGGCCGCGCCGAAGACGCCTCCGAGTGCGCCGCCGGCCATCAGTCCCGAAGCAATGATTACACCGCGCTCACGGATCCCCTTGCCGTGCGCGCCTCCGGCCTTTTCCGAACGCTTATTCAGGAAATGCGATAAGAACCCTCCCACCAAAGCGGGAGTGTTCAATTCCAGCGGCAGATACATCCCCAGAGCGAAGATGAGAGAAGGCTGGCCGAGCATCTCAAGAACCAGTGTGACCATCGCTCCCACACCGAATAAGAGATAGGCAACCGGCTGGTGGCTCATGAATCCCTCCACCAGAGCCTTCATGATGGAAGCCTGCGGCGATGCCAGAACCGGCCGCGGGTCTCCTGCCACCGCTTCTCCGAATTGAAACGTATGGGCCAGCATGACGATGGTCAGTCCGGCGGCAGCGGCCGCAGCAAGGACGCCCAGAAACTTGACTTTCTCCTGCGCCGCCGGGGTGGAGCCGAGCCAATAGCCGGTCTTCAGGTCGGTGATGAACTGTCCGGAGATCGAAAGGGCAGAGCAAACCATACCCGCGATGGCCATCACGAAGAACATCCCAGTGGTTCCCGAGAGGCCGAAGCGCAACAATACGGCCGAGGAAATGATGATGGTCAGCATCGTCATCCCCGAAACCGGATTGCGGGCCGTGGTCGCAATGGCGTTGGCCGCCACCGATGTAAAGAAGAACGAGAACAGCAGCGTCAACCCCAGGCCCACAACGACTACCGTCCAGGAGACGGGAAAATATCCAAAGAAGGCGGCCACGCCGATCGCGCCCAGCACCACGCCGAGAAGGACAAAAGTGATCGGCAGATCGCGGTCGGTGCGCTCGGTTTGCGCGGCCTCGCCATGGCGGAAGGTGCGCAACGCGATGGCAAACGATCCGGCAACAATCCGGAGCGATTTGACGATGCCGACGATGCCGGCCGTGGCGATGGCCCCCACGCCGATAAAGCGCACATAGTTGCGGTAGATATCCACCGCGCTCATCTTCGCAACGGGAATCGCGGCGGGGTACACGGAGGCGTCCATGTGGCTGCCGATGAACCAGATCAACGGCACCAGGACGAAGTTGGAAAGAACGCCGCCTGCGCACAGGATCATCGAACTGCGCAAGCCCATCACATAGCCAAGACCCAGAATGAAGCTTATGGCATCGAATCTGAAAACCATCCGGGCCCGATCGGCAAGAGCATGCATTACGGGAACGAACTGAAAATCCACGTACTCTTTCCAAACTTGAAATGTGGTTACGAAAAGGTCGTAAACGCCCGCGATAGCGGTTGCCTGCAACAGCAGCTTGGCCTGCGAACCGCCTTTCTCTCCGGTAACGAGCACTTCAGTGATGGCTGTCGCCTCAGGATAAGGCAGCAGGCCGTGCATCTCGCGGACGAAGTACCGCCGCAGGGGAATCAGGAAGAGAACACCGAGACAGCCGCCCGCCAAACAGATGAAGATGGTCTGCACCGGGTGAGGATCGAGGTGAAGAATGTACAGCGCGGGGAGCGTGAAAATGGCGCCGGCGACCACGCCGCCGGCAGCGCCGCCGATTCCCGTGATGATGACATTTTCAAGCAGGCTCGACCGGCGCCTGTAAACGCGCGCCAGGCCGATGGTAAGGATGGAGATGGGGATTGCGGCCTCCATCACCTGGCCAACCTTCAGTCCCGAGTATGCCGAAGCGACCGTGAAAATTGCGCAAAACGCAACGCCCCAAAGGATCGAGCGCGGCGTAAGCTCCGGCACCTTCGCCTCTGCGGGCACGATGGGCTGGTAGGATTCTCCGGATTTCAGTGGCTGGTAGGCGTTTTCTGAAAGAGACTTCGCTTCTTCGATTTCGACCATCGATGGATGATATCCCTATCGGCGACAGGCCGCGGTCCGTCGATTCATTCCCGGTCCTTCCGGTGTGCAAGGGGTATTTCGCCCTCCACCCGACAGCCGCAGGCCCTTTTCCGCCCCCGGCCGGCCCCTCGTCCAGCCACCCCTCGGCCGGGGTGAACTGGATGCACCACCGCCGCGCATAGGTCACCGGCAAAACAAAAGCCAACCTTTTCGAGTTGGCCTGGTATGAATACGGTGTTTTCAAGTTGGTGCGGAGGAGGGGACTTGAACCCCTATGCCTTGCGGCGCTAGCACCTCAAGCCTATCTTCGGTGTTTCACCGGACATTGCCGGGTATCATCGAGGGTTGCTGCTCAGCCATCCCTGGCCTTGTAAGACTTCACATTACGGACCCGCACTCTCTGGAGCCAGGGGTAAACTGATCTCCATCGCGCCGATGCGATCGGTCGTGATGTCTCGCACCGCAAACCGAACCGAGGTTGCGGCCAGCGGCACCTCAAGTTCCTGTTCGACGAGGAAAAACGGGATTGGATTAGGCTCTCCTGGTTTTTCGTCAAGATCCTTCGTGGCGACCCTTACAAAGGCATTCATCATCCGACCATCGGCGTCGAAAACCGCGGCAGCCAACTCGAGGTTAAGTGACGGCTCTCCCTCGAACTGCCGTTTGGGGATATTGAAGCTGAATATATGCCTTTGCAACGGAATCGGCGGCAACGGCTTGGGAGCCGCAGATTTGCGCCGTGACTTGAAGTACGCGGGCTCGGTGGCCAGCTCTGCCATTTGTTCTGGAGTGCCCTGCGCCGGAACACCCACCCTACGGGCCTGAACCACGAAGACCAACTGGTGGGCTGTGGGCGCACCGTGCTGCATGTTGGCGGAGAGCGTGTCCCCCACGAGCCGCTGCCCGGTTTCGGGCTTGACGGAATCGGCGGTTGCATCCACTATCGTCGGCAAGCTCGCCTCTGGCGACTCCGCGCCGTAGTAGAAGCGCCGATACGCAAGGTCGTAGCCCTTCCTCTTCAGCTCCACATGGATATTGCGCAGCTTGTCGTCGTATTGCAGGTTCGTCGGTGCGTACTCCAGCGTATAGTACGTGCTGCCGTCTTGGGTCGCCTTCGCCAACGCGCCGGCCACATCGTTGTCGCTGTAAAACGCGCGCCCGCCGGTCTCCCGGGCAATCCCGTCCATGGTCGCGTAGCTGTTCATCACGGTGGAGCTACCTTGAACAAACGAGCTGGTCTGGCTCGGCGAGTTGGCCGCCGATCCGCCCCCGGATCCAACCGCCGAGCCTGTACCGGCTTCGATCGGCGACGTGATGGTGTCGCTATGCACACTGGTGGCCAACTGCGCATGCGAGTCCTGGGAAGGGACGCCGCGCGCATCCACTGGGTACACCGCGATCTGATCGCGGGCCAGTAGTTCGAGTGTCGTCTTGGTCTCTTCCTGGAAATTGGGACCGTCGGTATCCGCTGCGAACAGGGAGAGCGGAAACTCCGACGAAAACCAGATGAGGTTCTTGCGTCCCGGCAGGCCGTCCAGGTAGGTGGCAATCGCGTGTAGATTATCCAGCGCGGAGATTCTGTCCCCCCGCCCGAAGTTCGGAGCCATCAGAAACACCACCGGGATGTGCGGCTTCGGGTTGTGCGGATCGATTGCGCTCAACAGCAGCGCCTTGTCCGACGTGAAGCCCTGAATCAGATGCAGGCCGTCGGACCGTACAAAGATCGCAAAGCGCGTGCCCTCCGGCTTGCCCTGGATGAACTTGATCAACTGCTGGCGCGCGATCAGCTGGGCGCTGTGATCTTCCGGCGAGTTCATTTGATCCGAGCTATCCATGTTTACCAGGTCATAGAGCAACACATACAACGGCCCCTTCTCCGGTGTGGCAGGCATATTCACGAACGTGTTGGGAGGTTGAGGCGGAAGCACCGGCGGCAGATAGTCCATGCCTGAAGAGAAGCCGTTCGCATCGAAGGCAATGATCTCCTGCGGTTTGCCGTCCTCGGTGACGCTGAAATCCGCCTTGGTTAAGCCTCGCACCGGTGAGCCCTGCGGGTCTGTGACGACCACATCGAGCACGACTCGCCGCACCGTCGTCCTCAACACTGTTGGAGTCTCTCCCGACGCAGGAGCCGGATCCTGGGCTGAAGGCACCTGCGCATGTAGCGCACCCGCAATCGCGGTGGTCAGCAGAAGAGCGCGGATGATGGCCTGGAATCGCCTCTCCATGGTTGGATAGAACTTTACCACCCCGGAGATATGTTCCGGATGAAGAGCCACGCACCGCCGGAGGGTCAGGCGGCAAAAACTCTTGATCTCATCTGCGATCGTGGGAAAGTAGTGCGCGGGTAGGTCCAATCTGATTCCGCAACGGATCCTTTGCTATTCCAGATTTCATCGGGTGCTTTGACCGACGGAATTTTGGCGAAACAGAGCTAGCTCTGCATCGTCCCGCAGGACCCGCGTACCACCAGTTCCACTGGAAGCACGATGCATTTGGGAGGACTGTCGCGCTTGCCTTCCGCGAGCCTTGCGAACAGTGCCTCGGCCGCGGTGCGTCCCAGCAATTCCACCGGTTGGCGGATGATGGTGACGCCGGGTTGCAGCAGGTCGGCGGTCTCGAAATCGTCGAATCCCACCAGCGCAATCGGTTCGGGCGGATGGATGTTCAATGATTGGAGCGCATGGAGCACATGGCGCGTGACTAGATTGTTGGTGCAGAAGAGTGCGGTTGGGGGTCGCTTGGACGCGACAAGTTCGCGCATAACGGCATCGGTGGTTTCGGGCGTATCTGCAACGGTGTGCACGTCCGCCTTGAGGCCTGCCGCCCTCATGGCGCCGCGGTAGCCCTGCTGGCGCATCCGCATGGTATAGAGGTGCGAGCCGAGACTAACGCATGCAATCCGCTTATGGCCGCGACGGATGAGGTGTTCGGTTGCGAGTTGCCCACCTCGCTTGTTCTGCACCAGCACGCTGTCCCAGCGACTCCCGTTCAGCGGTCGGTCCAGCGTGACCAGCGGCATATGGTCGAACTCAGGCGACAGCAAGCGGGATGTTGAGCGCCCCGCGGGAATGACTACGATTCCCTCCACGTGGCGATTCACCATGCGACGCGCTTCAGCGAATTCGTCGTCGGGGTCCTCGTTCGAGGTGGCGATTACAACCGTGTAGCGATGCTGTTTGGCCACGATGCTAATTGCATGGGCGCAGTTGGCGAAGAAAGGGTCGAAGAGGTTCGGAATCAGGACGCCGATCTGCCGTGTCCGCTGCTCGCGCAGCGATCGCGCAAGTTCATTTCGCTGATAGTGAAGCTTCTCGACCACAGCGAGCACTAGCCGCCGTGTGTTTTCGGTCACGTGAGGGTTCTTGTTCAGAACGCGAGATACGGTCATGGTGCTGACCGCCGCTGCCTTGGCAACATCCGTCATTCGGACTCGTCGTACCATGATTCCTGTCATTCCACTGCTTTCGCGGGTGGCTTCGTGCGATCACCGTACTGGGCTTGACTCCGAACTGAAGGTTGACGCGGGAAGTCCGGCTGCGTTGTAGAGGAAATGGGTCACAACACTGTTCCAACCATAGCGCACGAACGCCGGATGCCGCAGGCTCTTAGATGAGACCATCACCGTGCTGCCGTCGATTCGCGAGTCGGCGGGAACGAACTGGCGATCTTCAGCCGCAAGTTCGAAATCTCCGGTCGGCTGGCTGCGAGAGTTCAGGTCTTCTGCGTGATCAAACCAAACTCGTATGGCATGCGTGCCGTCGGGCTGAAGCTCGGGGGTCGCCTGCCTGTACAGCGGTCCGGTGTAACTAACGTTTTCTCCATAGACCATGTTGCGCGCAGCCAACGCAAGCCGGGCGCCGACGGTCTGCTTGTCCGCGGGGTGCACATTGTCGGCCTGCCCCACATCGAGCGAAACCGCCATCGCCGTATTGACTACGGAGAGTGTTCGGCGCTGCTGATCGCGGACGAGTCCCCAGTTCTCGCCGGGAGAATAAAAACTCGAAATCTGCACATACAGGAACGGCAGATTGCCCTGCTGAAAATGACTGCGCCAGTCCCCAATGAGAGCTGCAAACAGAGTGTCATAGAAGGGCGCGCGGTCGGATGCGGAGTTTGTCTCGCCCTGATACCAGAGGAACCCTTTGATCGACATCGGAGTGAACGGGGCAATCATACCGTTGTAGAGCACCGCCGGGCTCCAGGACATCTCCGATGGGTGCCACGGATGTTGGGGCAAAGGTTTACCTGCGGCTTTCGCGGCCTCGTCCTCGCGCTTCTCGGCAGCGATCGTCAAATCCAGGTCGGCCTGTGAGTTGGCGAATCGAGCACGGGTCGCGATTGCAGGCAGCAGTTCCGGGTGTGTGCCCAGCGTATCCAGCGAAACCCAGGAGTCGGCCGGCGTTCCCCCCCACGTGGAATCGATGAGGCCAATGGGGACGTTCTCCTTGGCGGCAACCTCGCGCCCGAAGAAGTAGGCTACGGCGGAGAAAGTCGCCGCTGTCTCTGGTGTGCACTCCATCCAGGAAGTGGTGATGTTGTCGAGGGGATAGTCCGATGTCCTGTGCTCCACCAACAGCAGGCGCAGCCTAGGATTGGTGGCGGCCGCAATCTCCGTTGCTGCGTTTTTGACGACTGCCGTTGGAGGAAAGCCATTCAACGGCATCTCCATATTGGATTGTCCGGAAGCGAGCCAGACATCGCCCACCAGTAGATCGCTGATGGTTCGGTCGGGGCCATCGCCGCTGACCGTCAGCGAGTACGGCCCGCCAGCGTCTTCGGGAGCGAGATAGAGGCTCCACTTACCGAGAGCATCGGCCTGGGCCCCCACTGTCTGCTTGTGAAAGCGTGCGGCTAAATGCGCTTGAGGCGAGGACCAGCCCCACACGTGAATTGGACCTCCCCTCTGCAGAACGGCGTGATCACTGAGCAGCTTAGGGAAGCGGATTTCAGCGAATGCCGGGCGCATCCCAGCCGCGCACAGCGCAACAACGGCGGCGAGAAGCGACAGCCGAGTCTTCAATTTGGGACCTCGCGTTCGGCGAATGAGAACGGAGTTGCGAGTTCGGCCAACCCGTGGAGATGAGGCAGTAAGGCCGCGCCAAGCAATCCTGCCGACGGCCCCAGGACCGCCTGACAGATAAACGCGTGGTCCTGCTCGATGGTCAGAGTTTGGGTTGGAGCCGTCAGGCGATACACCACGCTGTGGTCGTACACCGACTTGAACATGCTGTCTGCAAATAGCGGCCACGCGGACGCGACTCCTCCGCCAACGACGATCAGCGGCAGGTCCAGCGTATTGATCAGAAGAGAGACCCCGATGCCCAGGTAGGTTCCAAGTTGCTCAAACGCAAGCCGTGCGCTGCGGTCGCCCGCCTGAGCGAGTTTCGCGACCTGCAGGGGAGTGCACTCACCCGTCCCACTCGTCAGTTTGCGCAATGCCGCGGTTCCGTCGGGCGAGGCTGCAATGGTCCTCGCTAACCGCATAAGGCCGTTGGCGGAAGCATACATCTCAAGGCAGCCGGAGCTGCCGCAGTTACACGGGAGACCGCCCGGCACTATGGTGGCGTGGCCGACCTCTCCCGCCATGCCGAACATCCCTTGCCACACCTCTCCATTGAGAATGAGACCGCTGCCAACGCCGGTACCGAGGGTCAGCATTGCCATCGAGGGCAGTCCTAAAGTCTTACCAGCCCCCAGTTTCCACTCGGCGATTGCGGCGGCGTTGGCGTCCGACTCAAGGATCACCGGCAGGCTCGTCGCTTCGATCAGCGCATCCCTTAGCGGAAAGTTATCCCAGCCCGGGAAATTTGCCAGCAGGCCCAAAACGCCAGTGCGCAGATTGATAGGCCCTGGACTTCCGATTCCTATTCCGATCGGAGCACAAGGTTTCCCCTGCCCGGCAGCGGAGTTCAGCAGCGAGCGAACGGCCGCAGCCATGTCGCCAACCGCCTCCTGTGGCCCGGCCGCCACGCGGGTGGGCATTGCTTGGCTATCCACAGTTCTCATGTCGCGGTCAAAGATTCCGACGCGCGTCGTGGTGCCTCCCAGATCGATTCCTATGGTTGCGAAATTTGGCTCTGACATCAGTTGGCCGACTCCTGTGCAGGATTCTTTCCGTTTGAAGCTGAGAAGGCGGCTCCGTCGAAGGCGTCGCGAAGGCTCGTGACCTTCAGGCTGTGTTCGAGTTCGGCCCGTGTGGCGGGGCCGTTAACTTCCACTGTCACAGGGATGCCTGGCAGCAGATCGAAAGAGTTATCTGAAAGCTGCGCATCCAGGTCATCGAATCCGATCCATACATTGCGCGCCAGGTTGGACGAGCGCAACGTAAGCATCGTCCTTCCGTTCTCTGAATTCCATGCTGTCTCTATGTTTACGGCCGGTAGCCGCAGGTTTCGCACATGGTCGAAGTAGATCGTTCGATCCGCTACCTGCTTGTTGTCGACGGTGAGGACAAACCGTGCGAGCGTGTCCGCGGGCGAATGCGAACCGAGAAGACTCGCCACGGTAACGTGCGAGACCTTGGTTGCGGACGCCGCCGGAAGAATGTGCGTCTGATCGGACTTCGAGTAGACCTGTCCATCGAAGCTCATTACGCTGACGGTCAGCGTTGCCTTTAGCGGACGATCCAAGTCGGAGATGATGGTGGTGTCGATCATGCCATCGTGAAGATACGGCGCCACCGCGATATCCGCGTAGAATTTTTTCGCATAGAACTGGAGCGCCTTCCATCGTCCGAAGTAATCGATGGAGGACCAGCTTGGTCCCGGCCAGCAGTCGTTCAGTTGCCAGTAAAGGGAACCCATGGTGCGGGGGCGCGAACTGCGCAAATGCTCGGCTGCCGTTCTAATCGCCTCAGCCTGCTGCACCTGGCTCACATAGACGAAACTGGCGAAGTCCCTGGGGGTGGGGTATTCCGCGTCCACGTACTTCTTGATGCGCTCGTTCCCGCCGTTATTCTTCTGATGTGCCATCATGACCGGTGACGTAAGCTGCTCGTCTGCGGGCTCGGCGAAGCTGGCAATGGTCCGCATCTCCGGGAAGCTCTGGAAGCCGTACTCGCTCATAAAGCGAGGGGTTATGTTGTTGTACTCGGCGACCGGCGTGGTCTGGCCCCACACCGCCCAGTAGTGCATGTCACCCGCGGTCTGAATGTCAGGCACCTGGTCGTATCCCGCGTGAGGAGAACTGGGAGTGTAGGGAGTTTCCGGCGCGTGTTGCGCGACGACTGTCTTCAGCACATCATTCATGATCAGCAGGTAGTCCTGCCAGACCTTTTGTTGCTGGTCAGCAGTGAGCGTCTTCTTGAAGTCCAGGCGGTCGCCCCAGTGAAACCACCCGGTCTCGACCTCGTTGTTGCCGCACCACAGCACGACGGAGGGATGATCTCGCAGGCGGTCCACCTGTTCAATCGCTTCCTCCCGCACGTTTTCGCGGAAGTCTGCGCCTCCGGGAAGCTGCGCTCCTCCAAACATGAACTCCTGCCAAACGAGGATGCCCAACTGATCGGCGATGTCGTAGAAATCATCCGACTCGTAATAGCCGCCGCCCCACTCACGCACCATGTTCATGTGCGCATCCACGGCGGACTGCAGAATCTGGCGGTGCTGTGCCGGGGTCACGCGCGGTGCGAAGCTGTCGAACGGAATAACATCTGCCCCCTTGGCAAACACGGGCTTTCCGTTTACGACAAAGAAAAAGCTGTGGCCAATGTCATCCTTGACCCTCCGCAGTTCTACGGATCGCAGGCCAGTACCGATGTTAGCCGTTTCATCGAACCCGGTACCGGACAGGGTGGCGCGAAATTCATATCTCGACTGGGTCCCGTAGCCGATGGGGTTCCATAGCTTAGGATGTTCGATCTCCAAGGGGATCTGAACGGTGTTTTCGCCGGCAGCAAGATGGATGGTCCTAGTCCCATGGGTCGCCGCGACTGCGGAGGAAGAGGACTGGCCAATCAGGTTGCCAGTCACGGACATCGTTGCTGTGGTCTCATGGTCGGCGAACACGTCCAGATTCGCTTTGATCGAGGCAAAGGCTGCATCCACATGGGGCTGAGCGATGTGCAGGCGGCCCAAGCGGACATTGTCCCAGGTGACCAGATGCACGTCCTTCCATATGCCTTCGTTGACGAAGCGGGGACCCCAGTCCCAGCCGAAGCTGTACGGCGCCTTGCGCACATACGGATCAGTCGGGATTCCTTCCTCCGCGACCGCCTGGACCTGCACCACGGTAGGCAACCTCACGTCCATCGCCTTCACCTTTGGCAGCAGGGATGTGATCGCCGAATGGAACACTACGCGAAGCTGGTTCGCTCCGGGGTGGAGCAGCGGTTTCGCATCTGCTCGCCACGCTCGGAACATGTTGTCGGCCTGGAGAAGCGGTTGATCGTTGACGTACACCTCACTGAAGGTGTCGAGGCCGTCAAACACCAGTTCCACATGACGATGTGCCAATTGGGCTGCGCTGACGTTGAGCGTATTGCGGTACTCCCAGTCCCTCAGCCCGATCCACTGCAGCTTCGCCTCATTGTCGCGAAAATACGGATCCGGGATGGCCTTTGCAGCAAGCAGGTCGGTCAACACCACCCCCGGCACAGTGGCCGGACGCCACATGGCGGCCTCCGGATGGTCTCGCGCATCCAGCGCGCGGAACTCCCAACCCGAATCGACAAGAACATCGTGGGCGGCGTAAACAGTAACGGTGGCCCGCGGAGTATGTGCGGACTCGGAACGGACAGCGCTGGCGCCCTGAAGCAGCAACAAAAGAGGAAAGTAGACCAGGCAACGTGTCATAGGCAAACTCGGTAGAGCGGGAACCAAGGCTGCAGATATTCTGCATGTGAACGATATCAGGAGTGATCAAGATTTGCATCCGCAGAGTTTGCTCAGGAACACCTCGCGCGACGGCGGTGGGAAGCGCGTGGACTCGCTAGGGCAGAGGAGCCGGATCGCGGGAAAGCCCCAGAGCATCGATCACAGACTGATCGACGATGGTTTTGCCATCCTTCTTGGTCACCGCGCCGAAGTTGTCCTGGTAGTCCCACATCGCCCAGCCAAGATGATGTTTCTCCATGGCTACGCGCATGTCCTTGAGCCAGCGTGCGCGAGCGGCGCTGTCCGCGTAGGGCCGATGTACACCGAACTCGCCTACATACACAGGGGCGTGGTGCATTTGAGACCACCGCTCGGCAAAGGACAGCGAGTCGTCCACGCGCTGCGCGTCCCATCGGGCGAGGCCATACTGCTCCACGAACCACTGACCCGAGAGCGTGCTCTCCTGCTGCAAGTTCTTCGCGACGGTTTCCGGCGCGGAGGGATATGGAACATCTCGTAGCGGTTGCACGGCGGGATCCGTCCAGGTGGCGCCCTGATGGGTGAACGCAAACGGCTCGTAATCGTGGAAGGTGTAAATCACGTTCGGCACAGCCAGCGGCTCCATGAGCATCAGATCGTCCAATCCGGACCACTTCGCGCCTGCGGCAATGATGGTGTTGTTCGGGGCGACGTCGCGAATCTGCTCCGCGACAAACGTCTCAATCCCTTGCCACCGGAACGCATCCTGCTGTTCGGGCTCATTCATGATCTCGAAGAAGATAAGTTCTGGATCGAGCGGTGCAAAATGACCGGCGATCGACTGCCAGAGCGTGGCGAAACGTTGGACCGGTTCAACTCCCTGCAATAATGTCTGTTTGTAGCGGCTCTCCGGGTGCAAGTCGATGATAACAGCCAACTTCTGCTCCAGCGCGACCTTCACGATTGCATCCAACTCGGTCATGAACGCGAGGCCGTTCGGGCGATCCTGCTGCCACGCAAGTAATGGCTCCGCGTCGACACTGAGCCGAATGTGATCGAAGCCCAGTCGGCGAATGAGTCGGATGTCGTCGGCGGTGGCGAATGTTTGCAGCCGTTGGACGGAGTAGTCGTTGGACTGGGAGAACCATTTACTGGTATTGATGCCGTGGCGCAGGTGCTCCGCACGATGAAACGCGAGCGAGTCCGCCGATTGTGAGCGGGCGGAACAGGTCACCAGAACGGTGGCTGTCAGGGCAACGATCAGGTTCAAATGCTGGTTGTGCATGGAGATCCTCCCTGGTGGTGCGGAGATAAGATTCTTCGCACGATGGCCGTATCGAACGGGAGCAAGCGGTGCAATCGGCGACAGGACCACACTTGCGCTCCTAGATGTGGGAATGCGATTGAGTCGCAGCTTAAGCGTTTCAACACTTTGCCTGAGCCGGAACAGACAAGAAATGGCCATCCGGTAAACATATACTACGGACCCGAAATTTTTACTTGACGAGACTGCATTCGGAGAAGATACTTCTCCGGCAGTCAAGTGCCCAAGCAAAACGGATGTTCGCGAGACTCCAACGCGCGATAATTGTTATCGATATCAGGCACGAGTCCGACGTATGTAAACGGTTGGTAGCCAGGGGGTTGTTAGATGACGCTATTGGGTAGGATCAAGCCGGCTGCTGCATGGCTCGCGCTTCTTATGACGGGACTCCTGCTGCTGCAATCGCCCGCTTTGGCGCAGGAGACCACAGGAAGCGTGTCCGGTGCGGTGAAGGACGCGACGGGCGCCTTGATTCCACGGGCGACCGTAGTTTTGACAAACCTGCAAAACAAGTCTGAGCGTAAAACGATCAGCAATAGCGCGGGAAACTTTACGATAGCCTCGGTAACACCCGCGCTGAGTTATCAGGTCACCATTTCGTTTGCCGGTTTCAAGAGTTGGCAGTCGCAGCCGTTTCCGCTGCAGCCCGGCGATCAGGTGAACTTCAGCGACATCAAGTTGGAGATTGGCGAAGTCTCTGCCCAAATGACCGTGGAGGCGACGGCCAGCCAGGCGGTGAAGCCGCTCGATACACCCGAGCGCAGTGATGTGATTACCGCGAAGGACCTTGACACACTCGCCATCGTAGGCCGCGACGCAGGGGAACTGATCGAAACGCTCCCCGGGTTTGCGATGATCAGCCCAGGCGTAAATAACCAGTCCTCGGCCAACACGGCCGCTGTGGGGCTGAACAATGGCATCTCGGGCGGCTATTCCGCGAACGGCCTGGGCCCAACCGGACTTTCCACGATCCTGGACGGCGTTTCGCTTACGGACATTGAAACCAACTCGGGCACCGTACAGACGGTAGATTCCGACATGATTCAGGATGTCAAGGTGTCAAGTTCAAACTTCAGCGCCGCAAGCGCGAAGGGCCCGGCCCTATTCAATGCCGTGACAAAAGCCGGCACCACTTCATTCCACGGTGCGGCTTACCTCTATGCCCGGGATAGCGCGCTCAACGCCAATGATTGGTATAACAACTACCTCCAGCAGACACGGCCAGACGGACGCTTTTTCTACCCCGGTGGAACGTTTGGCGGCCCCTTGTGGATTCCGGGTACCCGTTTCGGCCGCAACAGCGACAAGCTCTTTTTCTTCTTTGGCTACGAGGTACTCAACCAGAAGTATTCACCTGAGACGCTGGGATCCTGGGTTCCCACCATGGCGGAACGCAAGGGTGACTTCAGCGTGGCGAACCTCAATGCTCAGCTCTGCGGGGGCCGGCCGGACGGCCTGCTGAATCCGAACTCGACCCAGCCGATGTGCTATGCAGAAAACTATCTAGCCAACGGAACCGGTGTTGTCGATGGCAACGTGACCGGCCAGGTTAACGCCGGCGGGGTGGCTCTGGTGAACTGGCTGCCGCTGCCAAACGCCGACCCATTCGTGAATGTCTCCGGCTATAACTACATCCAGCCGGTTGTCCAGACTCAGAACGGGGACATCCTCCACGCCCGATTGGACTACTCGATCAACGACAGTAACAAGCTGTACGCCTCCTACGGGCGCCAGACGCAGATTACCGATCAGCCGGTTAGTCTGGGCTACGTGCCGAATAACTCTGTGCTATATCCCGGCGGGGTTACCACCGGAGACATCTCGAATATCCTGTCCATCACTTACACCCGGGTATTCGGTTCAAGCGTTACCAACGAATTGAATGCTGCCGTTTCCCTCATCAGCGATCCTGGAAACATGGGCAGCCCGGCGGCGGTTGACCGGTTCTCCATGAATGGATACAACTGCACCGATCCCAGCGCGCGTGCTGCAGGAACCTGCGGTGCCCAGGGCGGCGGTCTCGCCACTAGCGGCAATGGCAACTTCAACTATCTCGGTGAATACAAGAATGCCGGTGACGATTCCGTGCCGGCGCTGTCGGACTACAGCAATCTCGGGTATCCTAACGTCCTGATGCCCGGCGGCTTCTATAACAACCAGGTCCATAAGAAGAAAACGGTGCCGGACGTGCAGGACGCGGTCACCTGGGCGAAGGGCGCGCACACTTTCGAGTTTGGTGTCTACTACGAGAAGGGCATCCTCAACGGCATTGCGGACACGGGCGCCTATCCTCAGGGAGAGTACACGTTCAATCCCGGCAACAGCTTTTACCAGTACAACGCGGCGGTCGGACAGGTCGCCCAGTATGTGAACTGCGAGAACCCTCAAGCCGCCGGATCAGGCCGGGCATCGGGCGCATCGTATCTCGGCAATTGCATCAATCCTGTCGCCATGATGTACATGGGCACACCGGACAGTTTCAAGCAGACAAACTTTACTCCGATTGTCGACATGCAGTATTCGACGCTGGCGGGTTATGTCAACGACCAGTGGAAATTTCCCACAATCGGGAAGTTTGGCGGTCTAACACTGGTGCTGGGAGCGCGTATCGAGCACCTTGGTCCGTGGATTGACCGTCACAACAATGGTTTGGCGACCTTTGATCCGACCGTCTACAACCAGCAGTGCACCAGGGCGAATAGCGCAACGGTTGCCTGTGCCGAGACCACGGATTATCCCGGCATCACCTGGCACGGCATAAACAAATCGGTCGCGAACGCGGTGAACAATCCGCCGCTTGTCTACTTTACGCCGCGAGTTGGTCTGGCCTGGGACATGTTCGGCCGCGGCAAGACGGTTCTTCGCGGAGGATGGGGAGTCTATCGCCACGAGGAAGAATTTGCACCTTATGCTCAGGCTGCGGCTACGGCGCAGGGTTACAAGACAACTTATCTTCAGCAGCAGTGGAACTTTGACGGCGTCGACGAACAGTCTCCTGTCAATCCTTCCGACTACAACATCGACGTGCTTACTGCGAACGACACGGTGCGGCCGGTCTACTACACGTACAACGCAACGATATCCCAGCGCTTGAAGTGGAACTCGCTACTCGAGGTTGGATACGTCGGCACCAATAGCCAGAACCTGAGTACGTACAACGCGAGCGGCGGCTACAACGAGGCCTCCGACGTGAATCTGATCCCGTCGGGTTATATGTTCCAGAGCTCTCCTGCCTTTTGCCTGTGCGACCTGCCGACCTCCCTTGGATCGGGTAGTATCTCCGGTTTGTCGACAGCGGCGCAGGACTATTATCGCCCGTTCCCCTTCTATCAGCACATCTATGCTCTGAAGCACGACTTCTACTCGAACTACAACAGTGTGCAGGTGTCCTGGAACAAGTCATCCGGCATGATCCAGTTCGGGGCAAACTACACCTTCTCAAAGAATCTCGCTACGGCTGCGTCGTACAACAATGTGATTGTGGATCCGGTGGATCTGCGCAACGATTACAATCCCGCTACATTCGATCGCACCCATGTTGTCAACGCTCACTACCTGATCGACTTGGGAAAGCGTTACCGCGGGGATCATCGCCTGGTCTCCGAACTCGCGAATGGGTGGCAAATCTCCGGTATTTCAACCTTCCAGAGCGGGGTGAACCTGGCCTCCGGCCAAGGTGAGAACTTCGGGTTCGGTTATGGCTCACTGCAAGTGACCCAGGTCTCGGTCTTGCAACAGATGCAGAATACTGAACAACAACTATGCGTCCAGACGTACAACATTCCCAAGGACGCCAATGGCAATCAGTTTTGTGTCCTGAACCTGAGTCCAGTCACCTGGCTCGGCACGCCTGACTATCAGTTGATGCCGACGCTCAACTGTAATCCATCGGGCAAAGGGGATTCGTCCAAGAAGCCGAATCAATACATTGTCCCCACCTGCTTCGGAATCCCCGTGCCGGGCGGTCCCACATCGTCGAATCCGAGCGGTCAGGGCGTGTTGCGGCTGCCGTATATCCGTGGCCCGGCCTACCAGAACCATAATTTGTCGGTTTACAAGAACTTCGCGCTGGGAGAGAGGAAGAACATGCAGTTCCATGTGTCGGGTTTCAATTTTCTCAACCACCCGAATGTTTCGTTCAATAACAACGACAGCAGCAATTTGAGTTTGGGGAACCTCAACGCTGCGGTAACCGGGCAACCTCTAACTGTCAACGAGCTGAGCAGGCAGAACTTCGGCATCACGGACATCAAGTACGGAGCGCGACTCATGGAATTAGGTGCAAAGTTCACGTTTTGAAGAACAACTCCGCTGGTCTGTCGCGTAGAGCGCGTCAAGCGGAGAGCCGGAATGGGCGGGCGAGAGGTTTTTGCCCTGGGTTTGGAAGAGGGATGAACCGCGGTTCTGAAGCAGTCTAACGATGCGAGCAGCTACGGTCTACTCGCAAGGGCTTGGACGAGATTTTCTGGAGGTGTTTTTATGGCGATCGAGTTTGCACCGTCTTTCTGCCGGCGGGCGCGCACCAGGCTGTTGGCGTTGGTTGGGATGTCGGCCTTATTCGGTGTTGCAATGGCGCAGCAGGAACTGGTCACGACCGGCTCGGTCATCCCGCTGCAACATAGCAATCAGTATTGCCAGATCTACCAGATCGTCAACGCGCCCAACGGAGACACCTTGTTTCTAGACGTCTGCGGAGGAGGAGGGTACGGCTCGATCTATCAACTGAAGAAGGGTTCGACTACTTTCCAGACGATTACGTCAGCCATTGACAGCGCCGGCACTTATTGGAACGAAGGCATGGCGATGGACGCCAAAGGCACCTTCTATGTCCCCGACCGCTACAGTGGAAGCCAACATCTCTATCGTGTTCCTTACAACCCGGCCGATGGCACATGGGACTACTCGGCATCGGGCGATAGCTGGGAAGCCACGATCGACAGCGGGTTTGAGGGCAACGGCACGCAGAACGTGGCGTTCCTGGATAGTGCGGCGAAGGATGGCAGCGGAATTCTGTTTGTTTCCGAGCAAAACGCCAACAATATCGTGATGATCCCGGTAAAGGCCGATGGTACGGTCCCGCTCTTCCCGAGTGGGCCGGATGCAGGCCAACCTGAGTTTCAGTACCTCATCAAGGGCCTGGCAGACAAGGTCATGCCGATGACCTTCGATGTCAACGGCAACCTTTATTTTATTGAGAATCCATACGATCCGCCCGCCGATCGTGTTACCGGCGTTTTCTTCATTTCTGCCAGCGCATACACGAGCTGCATGGCTGCCAGCGCCGCCGGGACAACCAGCCCGACCGCGGCTTGTATCACCGGGACAGAGACGTCATTGCAGCGCATCGATCCTGGCAATACAGAGAAGTTCAACGGTATCGCGCTGGATGCCGCCGGCAACATTTATCTCGGCGACGCCAGCGACGGCTACGGCGGCACCAGAAATGGCTTGCTGATGATTCCGAATCAGAGCGGCAGCCCGATTGGAGTCACTGCCACCAGCTTCTTCTTCGAGAACGCCGAGTACATCGCTCCCGTGGGCGTCAACGCAAACCCTATGATCGATCCGCGGGGATTCATCTGGTTGCCGACCGGCACGTCGTCAAATTGGTCTCCAAATGGATCGAGTGGTATACCGGGGACCGGTAACTTCGTGCTGTGGCAGTTGGGAACGGCGAACCTGGGTGCAACGCCGGTTGGAACTCCGGGGGCCACAGGCACTGTGTTTTTCACCTTCAGTGGCAGCGTAACCCCGGGTAGCATAGCGTTCTCGCAGCCAGGTGGCAAGACCGAGTTTAGCGCGGTCGCGACCAACCCGTATCCACCCGCAAGCGGCACCACGCCGGCGGTTCCTTGCACGGCGGGGCTGGCCTACATCGTATATTCCAGTTGCGAATATTGGGTGACGCTCACGCCGCAAGGAACGAGTTCTGTGGGGAATGTGTCGGGCCAGCTGTCGATGCTTGACTCGACAAGCAAAGTTATCAAGGGCAGCACCGCGTATCTGAACGGCGTCGGCGAAGGTCCAGCAGCCTCGCTGCTGATACCTGCTATGCAGACTCCGCTTGCGACCGGTCTGGTTACGCCACAGCAGGTGGCTGGTGATTCGCTCGGCAACTCCTACGTGGCAGATTCCGGCCAAGGCAAGGTTTTGGAGTTCAAAGCGGGGGCGACCACCGCCTCGGCGGGAACTTCGATCGGGACGGGGCTGACCGCACCGACTGGTGTTGCCGTGGACGGGTCGGGAGATGTCTACATAGCTGACTCCGGCAAGGTGATTGAAGTTCCAGCTGTGAGCGGAACGTTGAATTCCGCGGGTCAAGCTGTTCTTCAGTCGGGCCTTGGGGCGAATCTCAACCTGGCGGTGGACGGAGCAGGCGACGTATACGCCGCTGACCCGGCGAACGCGCGGGTAGTCAGGCTCTATAACCCGCAGATGTCAATGCTGATTGAGGGCATCCATACGATCGGTACTGGCTTCACCAAGCCATCCGCTGTAGCGGTAGACGACTCTGGAAATGTCTATGTCGCCGACGGCACGAACCTGATCGAGATCAACTCATGGGGTGGGCAGACCACTATTACCAGCAATCTAGCCGCTCCCGTTACAGGTCTTGCAGTCGATCCGTCTGGTTCCGTGGACGTTGCGGAGAGCGGCGGCATTATCCGTATCCCGCTGGAAACCGCTGGGCTGAACTTCAATGATGCCGCTGCGATCGATAGCGGAGGAGTCACCGCGCCGAACGGCATCGGAATGGACTCGCTGGGTGACCTCTATGTCACCGCCGCGTCTTATGCTGTCACGAACTACACCAGTTCCACCGCCCCCACCACCACGACTGTCACAACGCCAAATGTATTGTCCTTGAACAATGCTTTCGTCAGCTTTGGAATCGTCAGTACGGCTACAACAAGCAACCCGGTCGATGTCTATGTCTACAACATCGGAAACGAGCCCCTTGCCCTGACCGGAAATCCAACCTTCGGCGGTACGAACGCTGCCGACTACGCCATAGAAACAGATGGCCAGAACCCCTGTGACACCACCGGTGCAACTACCATCGCCAGCGCGACGGCATGCACCTTAGGGGTCGCTGTGACTGCAGCGAGCACCAACCTCAGTCAGGGGACTATGGCGGTCCCCACGAATGCAGTGAACGCACCGTCGACGAGTGCATCGATGGCAGCTTGGTCCGTGAATAACCTCTGCCTAACCACTACAACCATCACGTTGACCCCCGCAACTGGCCTGACCTACCCGGCCAGCACCACGGTCGCAGCGACAACGGTTCCGGTCAGTTCTTCGTGCTCGACAGGCAACGTACCGACGGGCGGAAAGATTGTGCTGACCCTTGCTCCCCAGGCAAAGGGATCATCCCAGAGTACGCAAACGCAGCTACTCGCGAATGAGAAAGCCAGCTTCAGCCTGACCGGACTGAACGGCGGCACATACGTCATGTTCGTCAGCTACAGGGGCGACACGATCTTTGGCGGAAGTTCCAGTTCCAGGACCTTCACCTTCGTTGTCGCGCAGGCGACACCGACGATTGCGCTGGGTGAGCCCGCCGGTGTCACGCCTGTGAATGGCGTGTACTACGTGCTGCAAGGATCGACTACGACGCTTCAGGCTTCAGTAACCTCAACCGTAGGAACTCCAACCGGCAGCGTGCAGTTTCTCAACGCATCGAAACCTGCGGATCCGACTCAGAATCCCGTTACTTTGAACGGGAGTGGAAGTGCGACCTTCAACACCTCGAACCTGGCGTCGGGCACCTACAACCTCACCGCTGTCTACAGCAGTGACCTGAACTTCGCTACGGTCACATCTTCGGCCAACACGATCGTGGTGATTCCACCGAGCGCGCTCATTACGGCTAGCCCTGCCGCGGTAACCACCCCGGCGGGCACTCCTGTGACCAGCACACTTACGATAACTGCGCTGGAAGGATACTCCCCCAAACTGGGGGCCCAGCTGTTTTGCGATAACACCACACTGCCGCAATATGCGGAGTGTACCTTCGATGTGCCGACGATCGATCTTTTCGACCACCCGGGCGTTCCCCAGATAAGCCACGTCACCATCAGTAGCAACCTGCCTGTGAACGTAGGCGAGCTGCGAAAGGGGACATCTCCCATCGCTTTCGCCGGCATCTTTGCCATGGGCCTTCTCGGGCTGGCATTCCGCAGGCGGATGAAGTTCAACAGTTCTCTTTTCAGGGTGGTTTGCCTCGCCTTGTTATTTGCCGGGGCGATTGCGGGCATCACCGGATGCACGAATTCGAACTACACTAAGACGCCACCGTCGCCTCATGTCATTACGCCATCCGGCACCTACGCCGTGCGTATCTACACGATTGACCTTACGTCCAGCAAGGTATCCTCGCTGCCGTTCACGCTGAGTTTGACGATTCAATAACCCGGGTAACCGGGGGCAAGGCAGTTCCAGAGACGAAACGAACGATCTCCGGAGGCTGCAGAAACAGAAGCTTCAGAAGGTACGAGTTTTTAGGGAGAAATGCCATGTCCACCAAGTCCGACACATCGCTGCGCCGGCTCTCCGCATATGTGCTGACGCTGCTGCTCTTCTGTGCATCGTTCAGCAAGGGAGCAGAAGCGCAGGCCACGCCAATCGTGACAGGGAGTTTTGCCACAAGTTTGACTGCGCCCAGCGGGTTGGGGACGGTTGTGCAAACTGCCTTGGACGCGAACGGTGACTGGCTGGTCCTGGATTACCCAAATGGAGCGCTCTATGAGTACCCGGCGAACGGCGGAGCGATGATCACGCTCGCTCCTCCCGGCACGCTTGGCGGCGTCTCAGGCTACCAAAATCCGGGTATCGTCCTCGACTCGAGCAACAATCTCTACGTAGCGGGCAATTTCAACAACTGCCTGTTGTTGTTCCCCTACGATACAGCGACGACGACCTGGGATGGCCTCGCCACTCTGAATACCTCAACCAATACTGGGCCAGATCAGTGCGGCGCCGCCCCCTTTAGCTTCGCGCGATATGGCCTGATTACCGCAGTTGCGCCCCTGACGGTCAACTATATGCAGCCTTGGGGACTGGCCCTGTTGCCTAATAACACTCTCGTTCTGGGTAGCCAGGATGGTGGGAATTACATCTTTACTCTGCCTGTCACCTATGTCGCTGAAACGGCCGCCATCTGCAAGAGCAACGGGAACTGCTCTCCAACCGCTACGCCGGGTTCGGCAACCCTGATCGTTCTTCAAATGACGAAGCGCCCCAATTCGATCGCGGCGGACAAGTTTGGCAATATCTACTTTGTGGAAGACTCCGGCGGCCTGTCTGGCGCCTACATGGTTCCCGCCGGGGAAACGAATGTCCCTTACGATACGGATTCCAGCATTGTCCGTGTCGACCCCAATCTTGCAAACGTAACCGCGGTAGCAACAGATGCTAGCGGGAATGTGTACGTTAGTGACTCGAGCGCGGGCGTCTTTATGGTGCCCAATCCCTCCGGAACCCCGAATCCCAAGGCGGCTGTGATGCTCACATCCGTCCCCGCGACCGGCCAGGTCAGCGTGGATTTGACTCGCGGCATTCTGTATGTTCCGACCTCGAATCACGGTTTGGCGAAGGTGCAGCTCAACGTCGCGGAACTTGGCTCTACCCCCGCCGGGACCCCGGCCGCAACATCGCAGTCTGTGCTCTTCGGCTTCAACGGAAGTGCGACACCGACCGGGTTCGCCATTCAGGAAGCTGGCGCAACTATACCGGATTTCACTCTCGCGACAGGTGGAACTTGCACGGCAGGAACCGCCTATGCGGCGCAGGGCGGTTGCATCCAAAATGTAGTTCTGAATCCGCACTCCGCGGGCAGTGTATCCGCCAAGTTGCTAGTGGAGGGTGCATCGAACGCGGTTCTCGGTTCGATAATACTGCACGGGACGGGAACAGGCTCGGCAGCACAGGTTCTGCCTGGCGGAGAAACGGCGGTTGGCGCCGGACTCAAAAAGCCAAGCCAGATCGCCGTGGATGCCGCAGGCAACATGTATGTCGCCGACTCCGGCCTTGGCGCCGTAGAGATTTATCCGAAGGGATACGGCGCGGTCGCAGCAACGGCGACCGTCGGCAAGAGCCTGACCGCGCCCACCGGTGTGGCCGTAGACGGAGCGGGAGATGTATTCATCGCGGACAGCGGCAATGTAATTGAGGTGCCTATAGGAGCCACCGGTCTGAATGCAGCAGGTCAGGTTACTCTCAAGACCGGATTAGGCACGAATCTCAAGCTTGCAGTCGATGGTGTCGGCCATCTCTATATTTCTGATCCATCCAACGGGCGAGTCGTGAAACTCGGAAACCTCGGGGGGACACTTGGTCTGCTAGGCCAAACGGAGACAGACCTGACGGGATTCACCGCGCCTTCGGCCATAGCGGTGGACGCCAGCAGCGACCTGTTTGTTGTCGATGGATCCAACGTTATCGAGGTCACGCCAGCCGGAACGAAATCCACGTTCACGAACCTCGCGGCTGGTGCGACTGGGATTGCTGTTGATCCCTCAGGAGCTGTGTACGCTGCGGTCACTGGAGGAACAACTCGTATCCCATACCTGGGCGGAACTCTGACTGCGTCCGGTGAGACGGTCGTCGCGAGTAACGTCACTAACCCAACTTCAGTAGCGATCGATTCAGCGGAGAACGTGTACGTCACCGACGGAACCGCAGAAAACGTCGAGTTTGTCAGCTCAAGCGCCACCACCAACTTCGGCACCTTGACCAGCAAGACCGGGACGCAAACGAGCGGATACACCATTCTGGATGTTGGAAATTCCACGTTGAACGTAACCGGGTTCACCAGTACACCAGATTTCAGCGTAACCTCCACGAGCTGCACGGCCGGTCCCGTAACGGTTGGCTCCACATGCACTGCAACGATCACCTTCAATCCGGGTCCTGGCGATCAGGGAACTCTCAGCGGTAGCATTCTGCTCCAGAGCGATGCGGCAGACGCGCCGGTCGGTATGAATGTGACAGGGGTTGGCGAAGCGCTCGCAACTTCAACCACCACGATCACTGTGACCAATGCAACTGTTGACGGTGCGCCGGCCGTGATAACTGTGGCCCCCGGCTCGGGGACGGGTGCAGCGCCGACAGGACAGGTCACGCTGACTATCACTGGCACTAACCTGACCACTGCGGTCACCGTCGTCGGCGCCCTCAAGAACGGCACCGTTACGCTCACCCCACCTCAACTCCCAGCAGGAAGTTATAAGTTCAGCGTGGCTTATCAAGGAGACAGGACATACGGGACGTCCGGTGCTTCGGTGCAGGTAACTGTCGCGGTCGGCGCTGTCACGCTGGTGCAGCCTACGCTGGCTGCGGTTCAGCTGGCGGATCCGGCATACCCATACGTCCTCTCCACATGCGGTACTTGCGGCTCTCAGGAGCCGTACGACGGATCAATCACTCCATACGAATACACATACACGGTGACCGTGGTTGCTACTGATTTGGCTCCTCTGATCGGTCAGCCAGTCTACGATAGCACCGGGAAATTGACCGGCATGAACTACGGATCGGTCACGTTCCAGGGATCCGGCGTCAACTGCGCTCCGATTCCCGTGGCAGCAAATGGCACCGCGGCTTTCCTTGTCGGTTGTTTGACAATCAATACCAGCAACAATTCGATCCCCGACATCATGACCTCGTACACAGTCACACCTGTGTACAGTCCCGTCGGAACCGGTTCCAGTTGCAACCCCACCTGTGTTACCAATCCTAACTACGCAGCGGTGACCGGTGCGCCTATTAGCTTCACGGCGCTGCGGAATCCGATGGTGCAGATTTCGTCCAGTCCCAGTTCGCTGACGGTCGCTCCCGGTTCTACCACGAAAGCAACTCTCACTCTGTCCTCGGTTCTGGGCTATGGATATGCTGGGTATGGCGCTCTGCTGAATAACTACTCACTCCCCGTGCAGCTGGCATGCGACGGTTTGCCTGCCTACGCTACCTGCAGCTTCAGCTACCCGACCCCCGATCCCTCAGATCCGAACTCAGTCGATGTCGGTCCTGCCACTGGGACCATCATCACGGGAACGACTGCGTGTACGAAAGCGCAGGGATGCTTTGGGCCGGGAACGGTGATCATGACCATCAATACCAATGTTTCGTCCGGCAACGTCGCCAGCCTGCGTGGCGGCCAAGGCGAAACCGCATTCGCAGCAATGTTCGGGCTCGGTCTGCTGGGCTTCGCCTTCGGCAAAAGGAAGTCGCTGCGAGGGCGTTTCCCGACGTTGGTTTGTCTTCTTCTCTGCTGCGGGATCATGGCCGCCATCAGCGGCTGCGGCACAAAGCAGCTTGGAACGACTTCCGGAACCACCACGACTCCAGCAGGAACATACACGGTGCTGGTCACCGCGAAGCAGGTCGGCAGTCAGACGATCACTCCACCACCCGGAATTGATTACGGCAACGGGAACCAGATGTCTTTGCCATTCACGATCACTTTGACCGTCAATTAGGAGCACAACCCAATTGAATCTGAAGTTCTCTCGTAATAACGAAGGTTGTGCACCGGGTGCAGGAACGCCGCTCCAGATCGTTTGAGGCAGAAGTGGAATAAGAAGATCAAGGGCATCACGCAAGCGAAGTGGTAAGAGGGGTTCCCGCCAGACGCAGCGAGCCCAGAGGAGTATCGGAAATGCGAGCTATCCAGACAAGCCTGAGGTATTCATCGCGGTCATGCACAGCGGTATCAGCTGCCCTGCTTTACGTTCTAGCCTTGAGCTTTTCTGGAAAGGTTGCCAGGGCGCAGGTCCCTGCCTCAGCGGACGTTATCATGACTCAGTCGACGTCGCTGGGCGCGTTGCCGTCCAGCGGGGGGGCGCAGTCGGGTGGGGAGCCTGCGGGCGACACCATGGCGGTGAACTCGGCCGGTAACCTGATCGCGACCAACACCTATGGCAACGATGTCAGCCTGTTTACCCCGCAAGGCGGAACCCCGACCCTTCTGGGGACGATCAGCAACCCGAACGGCGTCGCGGTGGACAGCGCGAACAATCTCTACATCGGGGTTTCCTACAACTCCATGGTTGTGAAGATTCCGTATGTGAACGGAGCGTACGCGGCGCTCGCCGCAACCACGTCCACCACGCCGAGCTGCACGGGTGCCGGCGACACGGTGGAGTGCATCATGAGCAACGTGACCATCTCCGGCGGCTCGGGAGTGGTGTCGATGGTATTCGACTCCAAGGGCGATCTATTCTTCGGCACGACCAACAATAACCAGGGCGGAAGCAATCCCAATTCGATCTACGAGTGCACGGCGGCTTGCCTGTACTCAGGCTCTCCGGCGGCCACGTTGCTGTTCAAGGAGCCAACCAGCGCGACGCCGAACACGACGGGGCAACTGAGCATCGGCGGCATGGCGATCGACGCATCGGGGAATCTGTTCTTTACCGACTCTGCTATGGGCGCGACCAGCAACCAGGAGAGCTTCACGTCAAATGTGAACGAGCTGCCGTACACGTCGGGAACCGGCTATGCGGTCGCTCCAACGGTGATATATACCTATACCCCGGCGACTCCGGCTAACTACGACGCCGAGATCGATGGCGTAGCCACGTCACCCAGCGGCACGGTGTACGCTCTGTTGCAAAACACGGCGGGCATCCTGGCCTTCCCGAACATCAGTGGAGTCTACAGCAACAAGACGATGTACCTGGTCTCGACACAGAGCGGCAAGTTAATGACCAGCGACGCACTCGGCAACCTCTACATCGCAGACAACAGCAGCAATATCTACCGAATCGAAGTCAACAACCTCGTAGCGACCCCGTCCGCCGTCGGAACTCCGTCGACAGCCACCAACGTCACTACGATCCTGAACGACGCCGGTTGCAGTGCTGGTCCACTCGTTACCTTTGCGGCCAGTGGAACGGCGGCGGCGCAGTTCTCGGCCGCCACAACCGGCGCATGCTCCGCGACCTCTACCAGCGGAAGTGCGTTTGCAACTACTGTTACCTTCTCACCGACGACCACAGGGATAAACACCGCGACGCTGACCGCGACGGAAACCAATGGAAACAAGGGAGCGGCAACGGTCACCGGGACCGCGACAGGAACAGTTGCCACGCCGACTTTCTCGGTCACGGCGGGCACGTACACGTCAGTGCAATCGGTCACGATCTCCGACTCCACGGTGGGCGCATCGATCTACTACACCACGAACGGTTCAACGCCGACAGCCAGCTCGACGCTTTACTCCGGCGCAATTTCCGTGGGTACCAGCGAAACGATCAACGCCATCGGCGTGGATACGGGCGACACCAGCAGTGCGGTTGCGACTGCCGCTTACACCATCAACCTGGCGCCGCCGGCGAATACACCGGTCTTCTCGATCGCGGCCGGCACCTATACTTCACCTCAGCAGGTCACGCTCTCCGACACCACGACGGGAGCGGCGATCTACTACACCACGGACGGCTCGATGCCGACCGTCAGTTCAAATCTGTACGTTGGCCCCATCGCGGTGTCGAAGACCGAAACTCTCAACGCCATCGCCGCAGCTACTGGATTCAGCAACAGCTCGGTGGCCACTGCGGCTTATACCATAAACCTGTCTGCATCCGCCTTCCAGAATGTAGTGATGACCCAGTCGACCTCGCTGGGCGCGTTGCCGTCGAGCGGAGGGGCGCAGTCGGGCGGGGAGCCTGCAGGCGACACCATGGCGGTGAACTCGGCCGGTAACCTGATCGCGACCAACACCTATGGCAACGATGTGAGTCTGTTTACCCCGCAAGGCGGAACCCCGACCCTTCTGGGGACGATCAGCAACCCGAACGGCGTCGCGGTGGACATCGAGAACAACCTTTACGTCGGGGTCTCCTACAACTCCATGGTTGTGAAGATTCCCTATGTCAACGGGACCTATGCAGCGCTTGCCGCAACCACATCCACAACGCCCAACTGCAAGGGGGCGACCGACACGGTGGAGTGCATCATGAGCAACGTGACCATCTCCGGCGGCTCGGGAGCGGTGTCGATGGTGTTCGACTCGAAGGGGGATTTGTTCTTCGGCACGACCAACAACAACCAGGGCGGCAGCAATCCGAACTCAATCTACGAGTGCACGGCGGCCTGCCTATACTCAGGCTCTCCGGCGGCCACGTTGCTGTTCAAGGAGCCAACCAGCGCGACGCCGAATACGACGGGGCAACTGAGCATCGGCGGCATGGCGATCGACGCATCGGGGAATCTGTTCTTTACCGACTCTGCTATGGGCGCGACCAGCAACCAGGAGAGCTTCACGTCAAATGTGAACGAGCTGCCGTACACGTCGGGAACCGGCTATGCGGTCGCTCCAACGGTGATATATACCTATACCCCGGCGACTCCGGCTAACTACGACGCCGAGATCGATGGCGTAGCCACGTCTCCGAACGGAACGGTGTACGCTCTGTTGCAAAACACGGCGGGCATCCTGGCCTTCCCGAACGTCAGCGGAGTCTACAGCAACAAGACGATGTACCTGGTCTCGACGCAGAGTGGCAAGCTGCTGACCAGCGATGGGCTGGGCAACCTCTACGAGGCAGATAACGGCGGCAATATCTACCGAATCGAGGTCAACAACCTCGTAGCGACCACAACGCCGAATGGAACCCCATCGACGGCCACCAACGTCACCACGTTTCTGAACGACGGCAGTTGCAGTCCCGCCCCGACGGTCGCCTTTGCGGCCACCGGAACGTCTGCGGCAGCATTCTCGGCCGCTACGACCGGAACATGCACGGCGACCTTGACCGGAGGCGCGTTCGCAACCACCCTCACCTTCACGCCAACCGCGGTGGGTACCAGCAGCGCAACGCTCACCGCGACGGATTCGCTCAAGAACAATGGAACTGCAGCGGTCATCGGGATGGCGACAGGAACCGTTGCCACGCCGACTTTCTCGGTCGCTGCGGGCACCTACACTTCGGTCCAATCGGTCACGATCTCCGACTCCACGGTAGGCGCATCGATCTACTACACCACAAACGGGTCAACCCCCAGCGCCAGTTCAACTCTTTACTCCGGCCCAGTCACGGTCGGAGCCAGCGAAACGATTAGCGCCATCGGCGTGGATACGGGCGACACCAGCAGCGCGGTTGCGACTGCCGCTTACGTCATCAACTTGCCCGGTATCGCTTCTCCGCCGACCTTCTCGGTGGCGGCGGGCACCTACACTTCGCCTCAGACGGTCACCCTCTCCGACACCACGACGGGAGCGGCGATCTACTACACCACGGACGGGTCGACGCCAACGGTCAGTTCAAATCTGTACGTTGGCCCCATCGCGGTGTCAAAGACCGAAACTGTCAATGCCATTGCGATAGCTACCGGTTTCAGCAACAGCTCGGTGGCCACTGCGGCTTATACCATCAACCTGTCTGCCTCCGCCTTCCAGAATGTAGTGATGACCCAGTCGACGTCGCTTGGCGCGTTGCCGTCGAGCGGGGGGGCGCAGTCGGGCGGGGAGCCTGCGGGCGACACCATGGCGGTGAACTCGGCCGGCAACCTGATTGCTACCAATACCTACGGCAACGATGTGAGTCTGTTTACCCCGCAAGGCGGAACGCCGACCCTTCTGGGGACGATCAGCAACCCGAACGGTGTCGCAGTAGACATCGAGAACAACCTTTACGTCGGAGTCTCCTACAACTCCATGGTTGTGAAGATTCCCTATGTCAACGGGACCTATGCAGCGCTTGCCGCAACCACATCCACAACGCCCAACTGCAAGGGGGCGACCGACACGGTGGAGTGCATCATGAGCAACGTGACCATCTCCGGCGGCTCGGGAGTGGTGTCCATGGTGTTCGATTCGAAGGGGGATTTGTTCTTCGGCACGACCAACAACAACCAGGGCGGCAGCAATCCGAACTCAATCTACGAGTGCACGGCGGCCTGCCTGTACTCGGGGACCCCAGCGGCAAAGCTTCTGTTTACGGAGCCGACCAGCGCGACGCCGAACACCACTGGACAACTGAGCATCGGCGGCATGGCCATCGACGCATCGGGGAATCTGTTCTTCACCGACTCGGCTATGGGCGCGACCAGCAACCAGGAGAGCTTCACGTCCAATGTGAACGAGCTGCCGTATACGTCGGGAACAGGCTATGCGGCGGCGCCAACGGTGATCTACACCTACACTCCGGCGACTCCGGCCAACTACGATGCGGAGATCGACGGCGTAGCCACGTCTCCGAACGGAACGGTGTACGCTCTGTTGCAAAACACGGCGGGCATCCTGGCCTTCCCGAACGTCAGCGGAGTCTACAGCAACAAGACGATGTACCTGGTCTCGACGCAGAGTGGCAAGCTGCTGACCAGCGATGGGCTGGGCAACCTCTACGAGGCAGATAACGGCGGCAATATCTACCGAATCGAGGTCAACAACCTCGTAGCGACCACAACGCCGAATGGAACCCCATCGACGGCCACCAACGTCACCACGTTTCTGAACGACGGCAGTTGCAGTCCCGCCCCGACGGTCGCCTTTGCGGCCACCGGAACGTCTGCGGCAGCATTCTCGGCCGCTACGACCGGAACATGCACGGCGACCTTGACCGGAGGCGCGTTCGCAACCACCCTCACCTTCACGCCCATTTCCGTGGGCACAAACAGCGCCGCGCTAACCGCGACGGATTCGCTCAAGAACAATGGTACGGCAGCAATTTCCGGGGTAGGAACTCCAGCGCCTCCGGCTGGTTCGCCCACCTTCTCGGTCGGAGCCGGCACCTACACGACCGTGCAAACGGTCACGATCTCCGACGCCACGACGGGTGCGGCGATCTACTACACCACGAACGGTTCAACGCCGACTACAAGCTCAACTCTTTACAGCGGGCCGATTACGGTCGGAGCCAGTGAAACGATCACAGCCATCGCTACAGCCACCGGTTACGCTCCCAGCCCAGTGGCCTCGGTCGTCTACATTATTAATCTGCCACCTGCCGCTACCCCGACCTTTTCGGTGGCGGCTGGCACCTATACGACGCCACAGACGGTCACAATCTCCGACGCTACCACCGGCGCGACGATCTACTACACGACGAACGGATCAGCGCCGACTACCAGTTCAACCAAGTACACCGGGCCCATTACGGTTGGCGTTACCGAAACCATCAATGCAATTGCCACGCCCAGCAGCGTAGCCATCAACTTCGTCAATAGTGCGGTTGCTTCGGCGATCTACACGATCAACCTGCCGACTGCCGCCACGCCGACGTTCTCGGTCACAGCCGGCACCTACGTGACTGTGCAAACGGTCAGCCTCAGCGACGCCACTACCGGTGCGACGATCTACTACACCACAAACGGATCGACGCCAACTACCAGCTCAACCGTGTACGCCGGCTCCATCACCGTTGGGGTATCGGAAACGATCAAGGCCATCGCTGTAGATACTCCCAACTACAACAACAGTGTGGTTGCCTCGGTAGCCTATGTCATCAATCTGCCGCCCCCCGCCTTTACGATCACGTCCCCAGAGCCAACCATCACCGTCCCTGCGGGGGGAAGCGGATCAATCATCCTGACGATAACGGCGAACGCGGCGTTCAACGGCTCGATTGCGTTCAACTGCTCTGGGTTCCTACCCGTGGGCGCTACATGCGCCTTCAGCCCGCCAACCGTAACGACGTTGGCCCTCGCGAGCGCGACCACTACGCTCACGATAACCGTACCCGCGACTACCGCAGAACTGCACCGCGATCCCAGTCCGTTGTTCGCCGGGACGATGCTGGCAGTCGTGCTGTGGCTGGGTGGCTTTAGAAAGCGTTGCCGCTTGCAATTGCTGTTACTGTTGGCGTTGAGCGCAATCGGGACGAGCATATTTACCGGTTGCGCCACTACCTCTTCCTCTAAATCTACTTCGTCGCAGATCGTCGTAACCGCAACGTCGAGCACCTCGGTGACAGAGACGCTCCCACTGGTTCTTACGATCCAATAGCAAGGGCAGATTCCACCAGACATCGGGGCCTCTTCCATATGGAAGGGCCCCCGATAAAGGGCTGCTTCCTTCTTGTTCCTCACATTTCGCCGAGTCGGCAGTGCCATCCGGAGAACCCGACTCTAAAGACCAACCGGCAAGACCTATTTGAGGCCAGTTTTGAAGATCGGGCTTGCAAAATCGCACTACGGCACGGCAGGGGTTCTCTGCCTATCAACTCTGGTTGGTGTTTGGATTTCCGGATGCGGGGGCGGTAGCAGTTCCGCTTCTTCCTCGACTCCCACTGCCGCGGCCGCACCCACGTTCGCGCCGGCCGCCGGGACCTATACGTCCACGCAAAGCGTCACTCTGTCGGACGCCACCTCAGGGACAACGATCTACTACACCACTGACGGCTCGACGCCGACGACGTCATCCAAGGTCTATTCAGCGCCAATCTCGGTGACCGCCACCACGACCATCGAAGCCATCGCGACGGCGTCCGGCTACTCCACCAGCGCGCTAAGCTCGGCGGTTTATACCATCACCCTACCCGCGGCCGCACCCACGTTCGCGCCGGCCGCCGGGACCTATACGTCCACGCAAAGCGTCACTCTGTCGGACGCCACCTCAGGGACAACGATCTACTACACCACTGACGGCTCGACGCCGACGACGTCATCCAAGGTCTATTCAGCGCCAATCTCGGTGACCGCCACCACGACCATCGAAGCCATCGCGACGGCGTCCGGCTACTCCACCAGCGCGATAAGCTCGGCGGTTTATACCATCACCCTACCCGCGGCCGCACCCACGTTCGCGCCGGCCGCCGGGACCTATACGTCCACGCAAAGCGTCACTCTGTCTGATGCCACCTCGGGGACAACGATCTACTACACCACCGACGGCTCGATGCCGACGACGTCCTCCAAGGTCTATTCAGCGCCAATCTCGGTGACCGCCACCACGACCATCGAAGCCATCGCGACGGCGTCCGACTACTCCACCAGCGCGCTAAGCTCTGCGGTCTATACCATCACCGTTCCTGCGCCCACATTCACGCCAATCCCTGGGATCTATAACTCAGCGCAATCGGTCACCATCGCCGATGGCACCAGTGGGGTAACGATCTACTACACCACTGACGGCTCGACGCCGACGACGTCATCCCTGGTCTACTCAGCGCCAATCGCCGTAGCCAATAGAACCACTGTTCAGGCGATCGCAATAGCCAGCGGAACGACCAGCGCGATAAGCTCCGCCGTTTATGACATCGAAATTCCGGCGGTCGCGACGCCCACCATTTCTCCTGCCGGCGGCACGTTTACTACCGCCCAGACGGTAACCTTGAGCGACACGGCCAGCAATGCGACCATCTACTACACGACCAACGAGTCCACTCCAACCACGTCGTCGACCAAGTACACCGCGCCCTTCACCGTGAGCGCACCGGGCACTACCATTGTCAATGCCATCGCAGTCGTTGCAGGAGCGCCGAACAGTAATATCGCGATGGTCAACTTTAGCCTGCCAGCGGGCTCTACGCCGAGCTACACATTTAGCAATGTGAAGATTGTGGCTGGCGGCTTCGTCGATGGACTCTACTTCCACCCCAAGTCCCAGGGACTGATGTATGCCCGTACCGATGTAGGCGGCGCCTACCGCTGGAACAATGTGGCTGGCGGCGATGCTCAGTGGGTGCCGTTGCAGGACTTCGTCGGCCGCTTCGATTCCGGCTTCAATCTCGGTGTTGAAAGCCTGGCGTTTGATCCGAACGATCCCACGCGTCTGTATCTGGCCGTCGGCGAGTATGCCGAGAGCTACGGTACAAACGGCTACATTCTTGCTTCAAGCAATATGGGCAACACCTTCACCGCGCTCGCGTTGCCGTTCAAGGATGGGTCGAACGACAACGGCCGCTTCGCCGGCGAGCGCTTGTCGGTCGATCCCGCCAATGGGTGGCATATCTATTTCGGCACCCGCGTCAACGGACTCTACGAATCCAATGACCGGGCTGTGACCTTCAACCAGGTCACAGCCTTTCCCGTCACCGGTGCCACAGGGACGAGTACCGACCCAGGCGTGGGTATCATCTTCGAAGACTTCCTGACCACGAGTGGCATCGCCAACGGCAATACGAAAACCATCTATTTTGGTGTCTCGGATCCCAATACCGGTCTCTACGTGTCCAATGACGGGGGCAAGACCTTCAGCGTGGTACCAGGCCAGCCGACCGGCTACTATCCCAACGCGAGCGCCTTCGATCCCAGCAATCGCTATCTTTACATCAGCTATGGCCTGCAGACCGCTTGTACCTCAGGCTGCACGAGCGTCGGTCCGCAGAGCGTCAACGCCGGCCAGATATGGCGCTACACGTTGCCCACCACCCAGGTGCCCAACGGTGTTTGGACGAACATAACTCCGCCTACGACCGGCAATGGCGGCTACGGCTACAGCAGTATCGCTGTCGACGCCAATCATCCCGATACCGTCATGACGACGACGCTCAACAAGTACTACCCTCCGCCGTACGATGACGTCTTCCGCTCCCTCGACGATGGCGCAACCTGGGTCAACTACGGAACCAACATCCAGCGTAGCGGTTCGCTCTCCCCCTGGATTAACTTCGGCCAGGCAACGCCGGACGGCGGCAATTGGCTGAACCATCTCGTCGTCGACCCCTTTAATCCCAATCATGTGATGTACGGCGACGGACAGACCATCTGGCAAACGGCTAATGCGACCACCGTCGATGGTGTCAGCACGAGTTCTGCTGTGGTGACACCCGGAAATGCGACCAACTGGTCGATTGGCGCGGTCGGCGTTGAAGAAACAGTGGTCCTCGGCCTGGCCAGTCCGCCTTCGGGGCCGGCTCATCTGCTCAGCGTGATGTACGACCTCGGCGGCTTCACCCACACTTCGCTTACAACGTCACTCAACGCGCAGGAAAACCCGCAACTGACCAACGCCACCAGCGTCGATTATGGCGGTCAGGCACCTCTCAGTGTTGCCCGTGTTGGCAGTAATTCAAGCGCATTAGGCTCGGGCACAGCAGTGCAACTTGAAGCGTTTTCTTCCGACGGCGGGCTTACCTGGACGCCCTCGGCTTCGCTTCCCGTCAATCCGTCGACGGGTAAAGCGATTACGACAGGCAACGGGACCATTGCTGTCGCGGCGGACGGTTCGAATCTTGTCTGGGCACCGAGTGACGCGGGCACTCCCGCCAACTTCTCCACCGATCATGGAGTGACGTGGCATGCCGCGAGCGGCGCTCCAGCCCAGGTTTCCTCGAACCCGATTACAGTGGCGGCAGATCGCGTCAATCCATTGAAGTTCTACTTGTTCAGCGCTGCCTCGGGTGGCACGGCCACCATCTATATCTCGGTGAACGGCGGCCAGACCTTCACTGTGGCCTCCCAGCTCTCCAATCAATACGACATGGGGCTGTTTGTCTCACCTGCTGCGGAAGGTGATCTCTGGACCACCTCTTACAACGGACTCAACCATTCAACCAACTCGGGTACCAGCTTTACCACGGTGCTTGGCTATCCCAACACGGTCTATGCGATGGGCTTCGGCGCGCCCGCATCCGGACTGACATATCCGACCTTGTATATCGTCGGAACTCTGACCAACGACCCGAACTGTGTCGCTGTCAGCGATGTAGCAGCCGGCTTCAGCACGTCAACCGAGTGCATCTATCGTTCCGTGGATGAGGGCAACACGTTCGTCCGCATTAATGACTACGACCATCAATACAGCAACGCTAACATCATCGTCGGCGATCCGCGTGTCTTCGGCCGGTTTTACCTCGCTACTCCGGGACGCGGCATCATCGAAGGCGATTCCCCAAATTAGAGGCCATTGCAGCTGACGTCATCCTCGGTTTTGCTCCGGTTCCCGCGCGGCGTGGATACATGAAGGTGGACTCAATGAGTTACAACATTGAGACGATTCAATATGAGGTCGAGAGGGTCCAATGAGCTTTGACTCGAGTTTCTTCAATCAAGTAGGGCTTCAGTTCGTGAAACGAGCCCTGTTGCTAGCGTGCGCTCTTGCCGCTCCGGCCATGGTGCCGGCGCAGCAGTCCAATCGTCCGGCCATCACCGGAATCGCCTTCGCACGTTTTTACACGACGAACGTTGCCGGCGCCGAACACTTCTACGGGAGCACGCTTGGGTTCAATGGGCAGCAGGTGGGTGGAGATCGGATTTACCCTGTCAATCGCTCGCAGTGGATTGAGGTAACTTCGGCAACGCCGCAGAATCCCAATGTCCGCATGGCCGCCGTGGCCTTCACCACGCGTGATGCCGCGGCCCTGCAGCGTTACCTGCAGGCGCACAACGTGGCGGTCGAGACGCCGCTGAAGAACGGTGAGTTCGCAGTGCGCGATCCGGAGGGCAACCTGGTCATCTTCGTGCAGCGCGACTCGAACAAGGTTGTAACCCGGGCGCAAGTGGCTCCCAATGCAACCAGTGCGCGCATCATCCATGTCGGATTCGTCGTCAAGGATCGCGACAAAGAAGATGCATTTTGGCGAACTCTCCTTGGCTTCCGTTCTTACTGGTATGGAGGCCAGACAGACGACCGGACAGATTACGTTGCCCTGCAGGTTCCCGACGGCACCGATTGGCTGGAGTACATGCTCGACTTCGGATCGACTTCGAACCTGCAGCACAACGGTGTCATGGACCACTTCTCGCTCGGGGTGGCCCACATGTCGGATGTCCTGGCCGCACTCCAGCGAAACCAGTGTGAGGGAGCTAACTGCAGCAAGACCCAGATCGGCCGTGACGGCAAGGTGCAGCTCAATCTATTCGATCCGGATCTGACGCGGGTCGAGTTCATGGAGTTCACGCCCATGCGTGAGCCCTGCTGCTCACCGTTCACCGGAAAACACCCCAGCGCTGAAGAAGACAGGTAGTGGTAATGCAACATCGGAAATCCGACAACATTATCCGGAGAGTTTGAAGAGCAGCCGCGCCTACCTGCGCAATATAAACATCTAAGCCGGGCGTTGGGCTTATCAATGCGGGCGTCGCGATGCTATGCCTCGCGCGCTTCCTTCCAGAGGTCGATTCCGCCATTCCGCGCGTAGCGGTCGATCTCCTTCAACTCGGCGCACGTGAACTCGAGATTGTTCAGCGCATCGAGCGAGTTGTCGAGTTGCGCTACGCTCCTGGCACCAACCAGGGTACCGGTTACACGCGGGTCGCGGAGGACCCAGGCGATGGCCATTTGAGCGAGAGACTGGCGTCGAGTTGTGGCGATCGCATTCAAGGCACGCACGCGGTTGAGGTTCTCTTGATTGAGATGTCCCTTCTGGAATGAGGCTTCAAGGGCAGCTCGAGATTGCTGCGGAACGCCGTTGAGATATTTGTCTGTGAGCAGGCCCTGTCCGAGGGGCGAGAAGGCAAGGCAACCCACGCCGAGTTCGTCGAGAGTCTTCAGCAAATCCTGCTCGATCCAGCGGTTCAGCATCGAATAGGACGGCTGATGGATTACGAGCGGAACTCCTTCCGCCTTCAGAATCCGTGCAGCTTCTCGTGTTCGCTCCGGACTGTAAGAAGATATACCGACATACAGTGTTTTGCCTTGCCGCACGGCCTGCACGAGCGCGCCCATTGTCTCCTCCAGTGGAACCTCTGGTGTGGGGCGGTGCGAGTAGAAGATATCCACGTAGTCGACGCCCATTCTGGCGAGGCTTTCATCGAGCGATGCCAGCAGGTATTTGCGCGAACCACCCACGCCATAGGGGCCAGCCCACATATCCCAGCCGGCTTTCGACGAGATAATCAATTCATTCCTGTGCGTGCCAAGATCCTTACGAAGGATGGCGCCGAAGTTCTCTTCGGCCGACCCGTATGGCGGCCCATAATTATTCGCCAGATCGAAATGGATGACGCCACGGTCGAAGGCGCGCAGAACTACGGCGCGCCCAACCTCGAATACGTCAGTGCCGCCGAAGTTCTGCCACAACCCAAGAGAGACAAGAGGCAACACCAGGCCCGAATGGCCGGATCTCCTGAATCTGGCAGTATCGTATCGCGCCGGATTGGCCAGATAGGTCATCGTGCTAGCTCTTTCATGCTCGGAAACGCTGCAATGAGATTTTCTCGCTCGCTAATCAGGCTCGGAATCAGGGGAACTAGTTTATTTGACACAATTGTCCAGAATTACCTGCTTGTAGAACTCTGCGCTCAGCTTTGGTGTCCTCTTCTGAGTCGTGAAATCGACGTATACGATGCCAAAGCGCTTCTCGTATCCATCAGCCCACTCGTAGTTATCCAGCAGGCTCCAGAGGAAATACCCCCTGACGGGAACTCCTTCCGCAATTGCACGGTGGAGTTGCGAGAGGTAGTTGCGCAGATACATCACGCGATCGCTGTCGTAAACATGGCCGTCGGGCGTCAGGTTGTCGCTAGAGGACGCGCCGTTTTCGGTAATGTAAAGCTCCTTGATCTTCCAGATGTCGGACACCAGTGTGGGCGCCCAATACAAAGCCTCCGGTCCGATGAAGAGCCATGGACTGTACATGTGGGGATACGAGGCAGGGGGATTGACGATGGCGTATCCCCGTTCGGAATCGTCCGCGCGTACATAGGTCGGCTGGTAGATGTTGAGGCCGACGAAGTCCATCGGACTCTTGATGATGTCCATCTCCTCTGCGGTGAATGTTGGCGCGTTAACGCCAAGGCGCTTTAGATAGAGATCGGTGTAGCGGCCCTCCTGTACCACGGTCAGGAACATTGCGTTTTGCTCCCGCATGGCTTTACGAGCAGCTTCGATATGTTCGGGCGTTTCGATGACCGGAGTCGAAGCCTCGATATTGTCTGCGATACCCACCTTTGTTTCCGGCGCTGCGTGGGAACGAATGGCCTGCACGGCCATCCCGTGGGCCAGTGCGACGTAGTGGCTGAGCTGGGCGAGCCGCCGTGCGTCAACCTGCAGGCCAGGCGCGTGAATGCCCTGCGAATAGCCAAGCTCGACGAAGCTGCGCATCTCGTTCATAGTCATGAAGTGCTTGACGCGATCGGAAAGGAAGCCTGAAGTGACTGCGGCATAGTCTGCGAAAGCCTTAGCAGTGTCGCGGCTCTCCCAGCCGCCTTTGTCCTGGAGCGTCTGCGGAAGGTCCCAGTGAAAGAGCGTGCAGAAGGGCTGGATCCCGGCGGCAAGCAGCGCGTCGACGAGACAGTTATAAAAGTCGATGCCTGGTTGATTCGGTTGGCCGGTGCCCCGTGGGAAGATGCGCGTCCACGCGACGGAGAAGCGGAATGTCTTGAGTCCGATCTGCTTCATGAGAGAGATATCGCCGGGATAAAGATGATAGAAATCGTCGGCGACGTCGCCGGTGTCCCCGTTCGCAGTCTTTCCCGGGGTGTGCGAGAAAGTGTCCCATATCGACGGGCCGCGGCCGCCGTCGTGAACCGCGCCTTCTACCTGGTACGAGGCAGTTGCCGATCCCCAGAGAAAGCCTTTGGGGAAATCTGCCGACTGGGCGTGGGGACTATTCGTTTCAGCATGTGCCAAGGTTGGCCAAAGACTGGCCAGAGTCCCTGCGCCCAGGGATAATCCAGTGGTCTGCAAGAATTTGCGTCGGTCCATTTACCTCTCCGATGAGCTATAGGCCACGAGTACAAATTGTCTGGCTCGGGGAGCCGAGCTTAGGGTTAGCTCCATGTCAATTCGGATCAATTAGAGTTACAGCTGAAGCGCTTCAATAGAAGCGTCGCAACGGTTGTACAGGTTTGAAAGCTCCCATGTCAAGAAATGATGAAGACCGGGCGGCTTCATGTCGTCAACCTGTTCGTCTCGCCCAGCGGATTCATGTCGGATAAGCTTTGGATCGCTTCGCCAAGTCGCACTAGCAATGCCTTATTGGTAGCTTGTCCGGGCATATAATGCGACTAAGCGTTTATCTTCACTGCGCCAGTTTATTCCCGGCTGGCTTGATCCAGGAACTTCAGCAAGGCGGCGTCTGAATCCGTGCGAAAAACGACGAAGCGGATCTCAAAGAAGATCGGTGTGCAAAGCAACACTCCCGCAAAGCTACCAGGTCTCAAGGAGATTGCAGAACACCTGGGACTATCCTCGGCGTCGGTATCGATGGTCATCAACGACGTACCGCTTGCCAAGGCCATGCTTCCGGAAACACGCGCCCGCATTCTAGCCGCGGCAAAGCAGTTCAACTATCGGCCCAACCTGGTTGCGCGGGCTCTCAGCAAGCGCGAGAGCCGCACGGTCGGCGTCATCGGACCGGAATCCAGCGACGGCTACTACACTCGGGTGATGCGGGGCATCGAGGACGCGCTGCTGGATGGGGGATATCTCTACTTCACGGTGAGTCATCTATCGCGGGAAGAACTTATCCGCGAGTATCCGATGCTTTTGCGGCAGCGTGCAGTCGATGGACTTATCTTTCTCAACACCAAGATCCTCGAGCCACCCGGAATTCCGGCCGTTTCCATCTCATATTCGTGCTCTGAGCCAGGCGTTACAAGCATAGTGGTGGACCAGCAGGTGGGAACGAGGCTGGCGATTCAGCATCTCCATCATCTCGGGCACAAGCGCATTCTCCTGATGAAGGGTCAGAAAACGTGCCTCGAATCCGGGGAACGATGGCGGTTGCTGCTCGCCGCGGCCAAGGAATTCAACATCAAGGTCGAACCCGAACTTCTTCTCGAGATGGATCACAACCAACTGACGCCAGAGCTCGCGTTCGAGAAGGTTCGAGAGTTGATCAAGCGGCGCCTGGACTTCACGGCGATCTGCGCGTTCAACGATACGTCAGCGATTGGCGCCATCCGCGCGCTCTCCGACTTCGGCGTCAACTGCCCGCTGGATGTTTCTGTCGTTGGCTTCGACGATATTGGTGTGGCTGGTTTCTACACGCCTCGCCTCACAACGGTTCGCCAACCGCTGGAAGAAATGGGCAGGCAGGCGGTCAAATGCCTGATTGCGCGAATTCGCGAGCCCAACAAGGCTCACCCTTCCAAGGTGGTTTTGCAGCCGGAGTTGATTGTGCGTGAGTCGACGCGACGCATGGAGCGGGCAGTACTGAGGAGGCGAAGTCCTTAAGTCTTTTCAGTCGCTTCTGCTCAGCCAGCAGAGACTCTGCAACTTGGAGAAGGCTCGCCTCCTCGGCCGATCCTCGCCGCCCATGAGCGTCACATGGAGGCGGGTTGATGTGAAGTAGTTTATTTCAAAGGGAAAACAAATGGATGAAATGTGAAGCCGCACTCAAAGTGCGGGGGAAAGAGGAAACTTGTCGAGTATCCGTATGGCCAAAGGTGATTACATCGCGGTAGTCCGTCCCCGTCCAGAGCAATCAGTTGACTATCACAATCACGATCATAGATTGTTCGAGTCTGAAAGGATATCTGTTAGAGGACTCGTCTAAATGGAGGGAGCCAGCGTAAGAGAGTTGAATCGTGCATTTCTTTCTGCCTTGAGAAGAGTGGAAAAGAGAACGACACTCCGTGCGGAATGGACGTCTGACGACGGCACCGTAGAGAAGTTCTTCGACTACGCCCTGAAGGCGACA
>Ga0224555_1000371_pt1 | contig 68369 bp, 60 predicted proteins | sample 714S23034metaG_FD_180687 | JGI IMG/M metagenome (GOLD analysis project Ga0224555, IMG submission 180687) | Peat soil microbial communities from Stordalen Mire, Sweden - 717 S2 30-34 | ecosystem: Environmental > Terrestrial > Soil > Wetlands > Peat | place: Sweden: Norrbotten County, Stordalen... | reverse complement strand
GAACCGGATCGCGGCCAGCGGGTTGTAGAAGATGTGTGGATTCTGGCCGTTGGCCACGCCCATGATCCGAGCCATGTCGATCGTCGTCACCTTGGACGAGCGAGCACTGACGAGCTGCGAGAGCCAGGTGTCGTAGCCGGCCCCGTTGACGATGACGATCGAGGCGTTCGCCACGTTCTCGGCGTCCGAGACCGTGGCCTCATGATCATGCGGGTCGGCGTTCGGGTCGGAGAGCAGCGCGACCACCGTGGCGTCAGGTGCAGCCAATTGACGCGCCAGCGCGCCCCACTGCGAGATGCCCGAGACGATCACGGGCTTCATTGAAGTCTTGGTCGCCCCCTGCAGCAGCGCCGTCAGCACGACGGCAATCACGAGAACGCCCGCCAGGGGAATGAGCACTCTTCTCGGAACCATTCCAGTTATGTTACTTGGAACCATTCTGGAAAACAACTCCGAGACGGGTACACTCAAGGAGTGACGAGGACCCGCAACACCACCCAGCGGCGCGAGGTGATCGGCGTGCTGGGCCGCATTCAGGGATTCATCAGCGCCCAGGAGCTTCACGGCCTAATCGTGCGAGACGGAGGGAGCATCGCCCTGGCGACCGTGTACACCCAGCTGAAGAGGCTCGTCGAGAGCGGCGAGGTCGACGCGGTGATGACCGATCGGGGCGAGACGCTCTACCGGCGCTGCGAAGTGGGCGAGCACCACCATCACCTAGCCTGTCGCGACTGCGGGGCCACCGTCGAGGTCGACGCGCCCGAACTCGAGCAGTGGAGCCAAGGCATCGGCCAGAGGTTCGGGTACCGAGATCTGCGCCACGTCCTCGAGCTGAACGGGATCTGCGCCAAGTGCCAATCGAAGTAGCGCTCGCGCGCGAGTCCCGCGGGGAGCTGGGCGTCCACCCGGTCGTCTCGGCTCGCGAGTTCGGCGTCGACGCGTTCGTCACCGACCGCTCCGGAGGGGTGAGCGAGGCTCCCTACGACACCTTGAACCTCGCGAGCCACGTGGGCGACGACGTGGGTCGGGTGAGCGAGAACCGCCGACGCCTGGCCCAGGGGTGCGGGATCGACCCCGAGCACCTCGTCATCGTGCGCCAGGTGCACTCGAACGACGTCCTCGAAGTGAGCGGACCGGTCGAAGGTGGCGAAGCCGACGCGCTCGTGAGTTCGACCGGGGGTCTCGCCCTGGCGGTGCTGGTCGCGGACTGCGTGCCGGTGCTGCTGGTCGACGAGGCATCGCCGCGCTTCGGCGTCGTGCACGCGGGCTGGCGCGGGCTGGCCGCGGGCGTCCTGGGCGCGGCGCTCTCGCGCTTCGAGAGCCCCGCGTCGGTGCGCGTGTTCCTGGGCCCCTCCATCTCGCCCGCGGCCTACCAGGTCGGGCCGGAGGTGGCCCGGCACTTCACCTCCGTTCCCGGGGCGCTCCTCGCCGACCAGGGCGACCGCTCGCGCCTCGACCTGCGGCGGGTGGCCGCTGCCCAGCTGATCGAACTGGGGATCGCCGACGGGTCCATCGAGGTCTCGCGCCAGGCGACCGACGGCGGCGCGACCTTCTTCAGCGACCGCGCCGCGCGCCCGTGCGGTCGTTTCGCCCTGGTGGCCAGGCGCGCGTCGTAGCATGAGAAACGACATGACAACGAGCCGCGCATGAAGACACGTGCCGAACTCTTCTCCTACGCCGGACTCGACGTCAGCGCGGACTCGCTGCGCGGTCACTACGAGCTCGACGGGCGCCACTTCAGCGAGGTCGTGATATTCGAAGGGGTCGGGCCCCTCTCGACGCCGGCGGTGCGCGCGGTGGCCAGTCTCTGGTACCTGATCGCGGGCCTCTCGTACTACAAGGCCGGGGCGGCCCGGCGAATCGACCTGGGCTCCACCGCCGTCGGACCCGCGGGCCGGGCGCTGCTGGACGACGCGCTGCTCGACGGGCTGGGCGAATTCTCCTACCGCAATGGGCTGGACCTCGGCGACGTCGCCATCGATGGCGGGGTCGACGCCGAACAGTACTCACCCCTCGTCGACCCGGCCCGGGTGCTGACGCCCTTCGGCGGCGGCATCGACTCGGTCGTGAGCGTCACCCAGCTCAGTAAGGGGATCGATCAATCGCTGTTCATCGTGAGCCCCTCGAGCGGCCGCTTCGACCCGCTCGAGGCCACCGCCGAGGCGACCGGGCTCGACGTGGTGCGCGCGACGCGCGCGCTCGACCCCGCGCTGCTCGCCGGCGACGACGACTTCTTCCACGGACACGTGCCGGTGACCGCCATGATCGCGCTGCTCGGCGTGGTCGCCGCCGTCGCCTCGGGACGCGGTGGCGTGGTGATGAGCAACGAGCACTCGTCCTCCGCGGCCAACCTGCGCTGGAACGGCCGCGACATCAACCACCAGTGGAGCAAGTCGTGGACGTGCGAGGAGCTCGTCGGCGCCGCGGTGGGCGAGCTCGTCGGCGACGAGTTCGCGATCGCGAGCTTCCTGCGCGACCGCAGCGAGCTATGGGTGGCCCAGGCCTTCGCCGAACAGACCAAGTTCCATCACGTCTTTCGCAGCTGCAACCGCGCGTTCACCCAGCGGAGCGACCACCGAGCGACGAACTGGTGCGCGCAGTGCGACAAGTGCCTCTTCATCGACCTGATACTCGCGCCCTTCCTGTCGCGAACGACGCTGCGCGACATTTTCCACGCCGAGCCACTCAGCGACCCCGCCCGACAGTCACAGCTGCGCACGCTGGTGGGCGTGGGTCTCGACTACAAGCCGTTCGAGTGCGTCGGCGACCCCGACGAGAGCGCGGTCGCGCTCGCCCGGGTTTGCGAGATGCCCGAGTGGCGCGACGTCGCGCACCTCGACGAGCTCTCGCGGCTCACGCGAACCGAGCGCGACTTCGACGAACTGCTGAGCCCTCAAGGACCAAGCCGTGTTCCGGCCCGCTGGCTTCGCTGAGCTCGCCGCCAAGCGGGTGGGCGTCTTCGGCTACGGCATCGAGGGCCGCGCCACCGAGGCGCGCATCCGCGACCTCTGCGATCTCATCCTGGTCGACGACTCACCCGACGCCGGTGCCGGCGTCCTCGTCACCGGCCAGGGCGGCCACCAAGCCCTCCTGGGATGCGACGTGGTCATCAAGAGCCCCGGGATTCCCCGCCGCCGCGCTGACGTGCTCGACCTCGAGGCCCACGACGTCGCTGTCTGCTCGGCGCTGAACCTCTGGCTCCACGACGTCGACCGTTCGCGCGTCGTGGCGGTGACCGGCACCAAGGGCAAGTCGACCACCACGGCGCTCTTGACGTTCTTCCTCGAGTGCCTGGGCGAGCACGCCCAGAGCCTCGGCAACATCGGGCGGCCCCCCTACGACCCAGTCATCGACACCTCGACCGGCTGGCTCGCGCTCGAGGTCTCCAGTTTCCAATGCGTGGACGTCGACATGGCACCGGGGCACATAATCGTGACGTCACTCGGCTCGGACCACCTGGACTGGCACGGTTCGCTCGAGAGGTACCTCGACGACAAGCTCTCGATCACGCGAACCGAGGGGGCGCATCGGACGCTGGTGCCCGACAACGAGACGTTCCATGCGCGCAAGCACCAACTGGGCGGCGAGGTCACCTTCGTCGAACCCGATGCCCACCATCTCGCCAAGGCGCTCGGGCTGCTCGGCGCCCACAGCGACAGCAACGTCGCGCTGGCGCTGGTCGCGGCCTCATCGCTGAGCGCCATTCCGGCCGGGGAGGTGCGGCGCATCGTCGCCCAGCGGGCTTCGTCCTTCGTGCCGCTGCACGGACGCTTAACGTTGGTCGCGACCGAGGTCGTCAACGGCGCCACGGTGCGCTACGTCGACGACGGCCTGGCCACCTCGGTGCTGCCCGCCGTCGCGGCCCTCGAGGTCTTCCAGCACGAGCCCCTCGCGATCGTCACCGGGGGCTTTGACCGCGGCGTCGACTACTCGGCGCTCGCCCAGGCGCTGAGCGGCCGCCACCACCCCACGATGCTGATCACCATGGGCGACGCCGGCGCACGCATCGGCGACCTGGTCGCCCGTCTCGCTCCCGGGGTCGCCCAGGTGCCGTTCACGTCGATGCTCAACGCGGTTCGCGACGGCCGGTCGTTCCTCGCCCACGGGGGGATCGTGCTGCTCTCGCCGGGCGCGCCCAGCTTCGACCGTTACCGGGACTGGGAGGAGCGTTCCGCGGACTTCACCGACGCGGTCGCCCAGATCACGGACTGACCAGGCGATGACGGAGGCTTCAGAGGCTGCGGCCGACGAACGCCCTGATCGCCTTCTTCAGCGCGGGGGAGAACGGAAGCGACTTGGTGTAGTTCGTCGCCGATCCGGTGGGGTCGACCTTCAGCACGTGGTCGACGCCGATCTGCCGAACGAGCGTGGTCGAGGCACCGGCTTCGGCGAATCCCTGAACCACCCGGCTGACCTGCGAGCATGAGACCTGGCTGTCGGCGTTCGAGCACGACAGGATTACCGGGGTTCGCGCGGCCACCTCGGCCGCGAGCGTCTCGGGATCGAACTTGTCCGCCTGGTAGAGGTATTTCGCGGTGGCCGGGTTGAGGATGCCGTCCAGTCCATATGGCAGGTTCGCGGCCACCGAGCCGGTCGCGCGCAGATGCGTCACCGCCTTGTTGAGAGTCGACTCGACCGTGGCCTCGAGCTTCTTGGTGATCTCGCCCGCCTTCACCTGGGCCTTCAGCTGGGCGTCGACTTGCACGGTGATGAGGTCGAGGTAGCGCAGGCCCAACGGCTCGAAGAGCCCCAGGGCGTGAATCCGCGGCACCTTGCCGGCGCCACCCGTCGCGAGCAGCAGGGCGAACAGCGCCCCTTCGCTGTGCCCGAAAACGGCCAGGCGCTGGTCGCCAACACCGGGCCGGCGGCTGAGGAACTTCAGCGCAGCCGCCGCCTCCTGCTCGTACACGGTGATGCCGACTGAGTCGACCTTGTCGGCGAAGGGCCCGATACCGGTCTGGCCGCTGCCGAGCTTGTCGTAGCGCAGGCTGGCCGCTCCGTCCTGGCTCAACCAGTCGGCGAGCGTCTTGATGGTGTCGATCGGCCCCGGCTCCACCGCGCTGTTGCCGTCGCGGTCGGTCGGTCCGCTGCCGGCGATGAGCAGCACCGCGGGGACCGGTGATGTCGCGCCCACGGGGTGGCGGAACGTGGCGTCCACCGTCATGCCCGCGGCCTGGAACGAGACCGGCTCATCCACCCAGGAGACGGCCCTCTTGGCCTGGGTCGTCGTGCTGGCGCCTGCGCCCGTGCCCTCAGCCAGTACGGTGCCGGAGCCCAGGAGTGCCAAGAGCACGATGACGCTGGATAGTCGCCTCAACGACCACATCCTTTCCCGCAGCGATGATTCGTGGAACCGAGAGCCTGAGAGGGGATTCGAACCCCTGACCTACGCATTACGAATGCGTTGCTCTACCAACTGAGCTACCCAGGCGCAAGGAGAAATACTACCCGATGGGTCGGTGATGGCCAAGAGCCGCCGCCTCAAGACTCCATCAAAGAGAGCATCAGATCGTTCAGCAGCAGACTCTCGTCGATGTTGAGCGACAGCCGTCGATTGGTCTCGGCCACCACCTCGATCGCCCGCAGCGACGTCTCCACGCGGTGCTGGGCCCGCGACTCGCCCTCCTCGGTGCCTTCGAGACTGTCCATCAGACGCTCGCGGTAGACGCCGGTCAAGGCGCTCAGCCCGAAACGCAGCTCGTCGATGCGGAACCGGCGCTGCTCGCGTTTGAACTGCGCCTCGACGTCCTTGCGGTTCGCGACCGAGCGCATGCCCATCTCCTTGGCGTCGTCGACCAGACGGCCCATCTCCTCCTCCTGCATCTGCTGGAGGGGCGCGATGGCGTCATCGAGAGCCTGGGAGATTTCGGCCGCCACGACCGCCGCCGAGGCCGGCGTGCCCGCCAGGTGCGCGGGTACCGAACGCCACCGCGCGATGCGCTGGGCGAGCGCGGGATCGCGCACCAGCACCCTGGCTCGGCGCAGGTTGCCTCCCGCGGCGAGTGCGGCGCTACGGGCGCCCGACGGGTCCGCGCCCTCGCGCGTCAGTATCTCCTCGAGGTCACCCTCGCTGAGTCCCTTGAGCTTCACCTCGACACACCGCGAGACGACCGTGTCCAACGCCGGTGGGACGTCTTCGGCAGTCAGCAGGAAGATCGTCCGCGTCGGCGGCTCCTCGAGCGATTTCAGCAGCGCCGCGGCGCAGGGCGACGCCCCCGTGGTCGTGAGCTCGACGTCCTCGATGACGACGATCTGGTACCCCCCGGCGAGCGGGCGACGACGGCTGATCCGGTCGACCTCGCGAAGCTCGTCGACGCGCCACGAGACGCCGACTCGCTCGGCGAAGTAGATGTCGGCGTCGTTCTCCCCCAGAACCAGGCGACAGACGTCGCAGTTCGCGCAGCCGTTGCGCGGACACTGCAGCGCCGCCGCGAAGCTCAGCACCGTGTCGTGAAGACTCGAACCGACGGGACCGCTGAAGAGGTAGGCGTGGACCGGGCTCATGACGAACTGGCGCATCGACTGGACCGCGCGATCCTGGCCGACCAGGCGATCGAAGACGTCGGTCATCTCACCAAGGTAACTCGAAGAGGCGCCGGTCGATCGCGGCCGACACGTCCCCCTCGGGCGGCGTCCCGTCGACGACGAACCACGCGGAGGGATCGCTCGCGGCCAGCTCCAGGTAACCGAGACGCACCCTTTCGTGGAACTCGAGGTCGGCGGATTCGAAGCGGTCCTTGGCGTCGCGGGCCCGGCGCGCGTTCGCCACCTCCAGCGGCAGGTCGATCAGCACCGTCAGGTCGGGCCGGCAGGTCCCGATGGCCAGGTCGGTGGCGGCGCGCAGATCGTCGAGGTCCACCCCTCGCCCGCAGCCCTGGTAGGCCAGGGTCGAGGCGTAGAAGCGGTCGCTGACCACCGAGCGGCCGCTGGCCAGCGCCGGCTCGATCACGGTGTGCACGTGGTTGGAGCGGTCCGCCAACATCAAGAGCGCCTCGGTGGAGGGCGTCATCGACGTCGCGGCGTCGAGCAGCCAACGACGCAGGTCGGCGCCCATCGGCGAATCGCCCGGTTCGAACGTGAAGAGCGCGCCACGGTCCCTGGCGACCCGTTGCGCCTGGGTGCTCTTCCCACAGGCGTCGATCCCTTCGAAGACGACGAAGAGCCCGCGACCCATCACTCGTCGTCCGCGTGGCGGGCCTTGGCGACCAGGGCGGCGTTCACCTTCGCGCCTTCGCTGACCGCAGCACGCTTGGTCGCACCCGCCGACTTCTTGGCCCCCGCCTTCTTGCCCGATGCCTTCTTGCCCGATGCCTTCTTGGCCGACTCCTTCGACGCCTTCTTCGACGCCTTCTTGGTCGTCTTGCGGGCACGCGTCGTCGGCTCGGCGTTACGGCGCTCGGCGAGGAGCTCGCACGCGCGGTCCAGCGTGATGGTCTCTGGGGTGTCGCCCAGTCGCAGCGTCGCGTTCGCCTCGCCGTCGGTCACGTAGAGGCCGAAGCGGCCGCTCTTGACGACGACCTGCTTCTTGGTCACCGGATCCTCGCCGAGTTCCCTCAGCGGTCCCGCCGCCGCGCTCCGGCCGCGCTGCTTGGGCTGGGCCAGCAGCGTCAGCGCCGCGGGTAGCTCGATCGTGAAGATCTGGTCCTCGTCCTCGAGCGAGCGCGTCTCCTTGCCCCAGGTGAGGTAGGGACCGTAGCGGCCGTTCTGGGCGAGGACTGGGTCGCCACCCTCGGGGTGCTCGCCGACCGTGCGCGGCAGCGAGAGCAGCCTGCGGGCGTCGTCGATGGTGATCGTCTCGGGCGACATCGTGGAGAAGAGCGACGCCGTCCTGGGCTTCTCCTTCGGATCGGTCATCTCACCGACCTGCACGTAGGGGCCGTAACGGCCGGCCTTCAGGAGTATGGGAAGCCCCGTCTCCTCGTCGATGCCGAGCTCGCGGTCGTTGCTCGGCGCCGCGAGCAGCGCCAGCGCTCGCTCGACGCTGAGCGAGTCGGGCTCGGTCGCCTCGGGAATCGAGACGCGGTCCTCGCCGTGGACGAGGTAGGGGCCGTAGCGTCCCGAGCGCACGGCGACGGCCAGCCCGTCGGGCGCCGCGCCCAGCGGGATGGAGTTGATGGCGGCGAAGTCGAACTCGAGCTGCTCGTGGGTCATCTGCTCGAGGCCGCGCCTCGCGAGGTCGGTCGTGGCGGCCGGATCGCCGAAGTAGAACTTGTGGAGCCACGGCTCGAGTTCCTGGGAGCCCTTCGCGATCTCGTCGAGCTGGTCCTCCATCGCCGCGGTGAACTGGTAGTCGACCAGGTCGGCGAAGTAGGTCTGCAGGAGGTTCACGACGGCGAACGCGCGAAAGGCCGGCACGAGCGACTTGCCCTTCTTCCACACGTAGCCCCGCCGGTCGATCGTCTTCATCACCGACGCGTAGGTCGAGGGCCTGCCGATGCCGAGGTCCTCGAGTTTCTTGATGAGCGTCGCCTCGGAGTAGCGGTCCGGTGGCTGGGTGTCGTGGCCCTTGGCCTCGGCGCTCTGGACCGGGACGACCTCGCCCTCGCTCAGCGAGGGCAGGATCCTCTCCTGGTCGGCGAGTTCGGCCTCGGGATCGTCGACACCCTCGACGTACGCCCGGCGGAACCCGGGGAACTCGATGCGAAGCCCCGTCGCGCTGAGGCCGGCCTGCACGTCCGCGTCGAAGCCGGTGACCCCGCTCATCGCGGCCGCGAGGCGCACCTTGTCCTGGGTGAGCCGCGCGTCGACCATCTGGGACGCAATGGTGCGCTTCCAGATCAGGTCGTAGACGGCGAGCTCGTCGCCACCTAGCTGGGAATTGGCCTCGTCGAGGGTCCGGAAGGACTCGCCCGCGGGACGGATGGCCTCGTGCGCCTCCTGGGCGTTCTTCACCTTGCGGTCGTAGCGACGTGGCGTGTCGGCGACGTAGTCGTCGCCGAACATCGACGCGGCCATGGCGCGCGCGGCGTTGATGGCCTCGCCGGACAGGGTGGTCGAGTCGGTTCGCATGTACGTGATCCATCCCTGCTCGTAGAGCCGCTGGGCGGCGCGCATGGTCCGTTCGGGGTCGAAGCGGAGCTTGCGGCTCGCTTCGATCTGCAGCGACGACGTCATGAACGGTGGCTGGGGGCGCTGCGTGCGCGGCGTCGACGCGATGGAGACGACCCGGACCTCGGCGTCGACGAGCCGGTCGGCGATGGCGTTCGCCGAGGCCTCGCTGAGCACCTCGACCGACGCCTTGGCGTCGAGCCGGCCCGAGGCGTCGAAGTTCTTGCCGGTGGCGAGCGAGGAGCCGTTCACCGATTCCAGGGTGGCGTCGAAAGTGGCGCTCCTAGCGCTCAAGGTGGCGGTGACGTCGAACCAGGTTGCCGACGTGAAGGCCATCCGTTCGCGCTCGCGCTCGCACACCAGGCGGATCGCCACCGACTGGACCCTTCCGGCGGAGCGCGCCTTGTCCACGGCCCGCCACAGGACGGGCGAGACCTCGTAGCCGACGAGGCGGTCCAGGAAGCGCCGGCCCTCCTGGGCGTCGACCAGGCGCAGGTCGAGCTCGCGCGTCTCGCTCACCGCCTTGGCGATCGCCGCCGGCGTGATCTCGTGGAAGACCATCCGCTTCACCGGAACCTTGGGATTGAGCACCTCTTGGAGGTGCCATGCAATGGCCTCGCCCTCGCGGTCTTCGTCGGTGGCGAGGTAGAGCTCGTCGACCTGTTTCAGGGCCGCCTTCAGTTCGGCGACGATCTTCTTGCGATCGCTCGAGACCACGTAGACCGGCTTGAAGTGGTCGTTGACGTTGATCCCCAGCCGGGCCCACTTCTCGCCCTTGACCGACGCGGGGATATCAGCGGCGCTCTGGGGGAGGTCGCGAATGTGGCCGATGGAGGGCTTGACGATGTAGTCAGGTCCGAGCATGCCCTGAATCCGCGTCGCCTTCGCTATCGACTCGACTATGACGAGTGCCCGGGCCATTCTCACCACCTTTCGAAGTTCTGACGTGCGACTCGTTGCCGACACGCTTCTATCGCCTACAAGATAGACAGGTCTGGCACCCTACCCGGAGTATCGCCGATCCGCCGTCCCCATCGGTCGCACGAATCGCCAGTGCATTACTGGCAAATAGCGCCCGTGGCGCAGGTCAGTCGTCTCCGTGGGGCGCGGCGACGATTTCGTACTGCGGGTTCAGGATCACCGCTTCGCGCCGCCGCGAGGTGACGGTGCCTCTCACCATGAGACGGGTGCCTCGCTCGATGCCCGGCACGTTCGTGCGCCCCTGGAAGACCAGCGTGACCGACCCCGAGTTGTCGGCGATCACGCAGCGCAGTTCGCGCGAGCCGCTTTCGCTGGTGATCGTCATAGAGCGGACCCGTCCCGCGATCTCGGCGAACTGTCGCTCCAGCAGTCCGCCGATCGGCTCGGCGTCCACCGAGCGCTTGGCCAGCTTCAGGTCGGCCTCGAGGTGCGACTCCTCGCGGACCCCGCCACGCTCGACCTCGTCGCTCACGGGCTGCTCGGAAACGTCGCCCTCGGCGAGGCGGGTGCGGCTGGAGCGGTACGGGATGATCGTCGCCGCGGTACGCGGCACGTGCATCACGGCTCCGGCGATGGTGTCGGCGGTGCGGTCGTGCAGCAGGCGCTGCAGGCGCGACGAGTAACCGCGCCGCGGCAGGACCACCATGCAGAAGACGTCCGAGTCGCGCACCACGTCGGCCACTAGCTCCAGCGCCGCGCGGTCCACGCGCCGGTCCTCGCACTCGACGACCTCCAGGTCGATCCCGGACGATGCGGTGTTGGGCGCTCCCCACGCCTCCTCGAGCTGGCGGGTCACGATCGGGTCGATGTCGAAATGGACCGCCCGAACGGAGTAGGGGTTCAGGGTGTTGCAGTACAGCAGGGCCCGCTCCGTGGCCAGGTCGTAGCTGTCGACGAACACCACGACACGGTTGGTGCGAATGTTCATGGTGGCGCCCCGGGCGGCTGTTGCCTCGAAGGCGTTGTGCTCACGTTCGTACTGCTTGTTGAAGCGGATGAGCGACCAGTACATGATCGGGCCCACCACCACGATTATCCACGCGCCCTCGGTGAACTTGGCGAAGATGAACACCAACACCACGATCGCGGTCACCGTGGCCGAGAGGGCGTTGGCGGCCACGCCGAAACGCCACTTGCCGGTCTTCTCTCGCAGGTGTCGTGCCACCATTCCCGCACCGGCCATGGTGAAACCAGTGAAGACGCCGATGGCGTAGAGGGCGACCAGAGCGTTGACCTTCGCGTCGAAGACGATGATCAACGTCAGCGAGACCGCGCCCAGTACGAGGATGCCGTTCGAGAAGGCGAGACGGTGCCCGCGCTTGGTGAGCTGGCGCGGCAGGTACTTGTCGGTGGCGACGTAGTTGGCGAGGAACGGAAAGCCGTTGAACGAGGTGTTCCCGCCCGTGTAGAGGACCATGATCGTCGCCAATAGCACCGTGTAATAAATGGCGTGGCCGAAAGCGCTTCCTCCAAAGACGACGTCCACTTCCTGGCCCAGGACGGTGGGGTATCCGGCGGCGTAGGGGATGGCGTGCGTCCACGCCGCGAGCAGCGTCACGCCGAGCAGCAGGAAGCCAAGGATGCACGACATCGTCACGAGTGTCTTGCGGGCGTTGGGCGACTCGGGGCGACGGAAGCTGGCCACGCCGTTGGAGATCGCCTCGAGACCGGTGAGCGACGAGCCGCCGTTGGCGTAGGCGCGCAGCAGCGACAGGAACGCGAGGCCCATCAGTATGCCGTTGCCCTTCTGCCCCAAGTGCCCGCCGACCAGCAGGTCATGGGCCGGCATGTGGATCATGTGCAGCGTTCCCGAGAGCTTCTTGTAGTAGCCCACCAAGATGGTCGCGGACAGCATGAGGACGTAGAAATACGTCGGGAAGGCGAAGTAACTGCCCGCCTCGCGCAGTCCGCGCAGGTTTCCGTAGACCAGGATCAGGACGACGAGGACCGTGATGTAGAGGTCGAACCGGCCCAGCCTCGGCACCATCGTCACGAGCGCGGCGGAGCCGGCCGAGACCTGCACGGCGACGGTGACCGTGTAGTCGATGAGCAGCGCCACCGCCGCGATCTGCGCCACCCGCGGACCGAAGTTGTCGCGGGCCACCACGTACGATCCGCCCGCGGCGGTGTAGTACTTGATGACGTCCATGTACGAGATGGTCACGAAGAGCAGCACCCCAATGATCACGAACATGATGGGCACGACGAGTGCGAACGCGGCGAGGCCGATGAACGGCGTCATCTGGGTCAGGATCTCTTCGGTGCCGTACGCCGACGAGGAAATGCAGTCTGGCGCCAGCACACCCAGGGCCACGATCCGGTTCAGCCGCTCCCCGCTCAACTGTTCAGTGACGTAGGGCTTTCCGAGCAGAATCCGCTTGACCCGGTAGCCGAACGACTCGGGGTAGACATCGGACACGTTGGCGTGCGACGTCAGCAGCGGCGGGACCTTCGGCTTCTGCTGATCGTCGTCTGACACGCGCTCCACACTAAGCGACCGGCTGAGTTGGACCCTTCGACAGTTGCGCCTCCGGTTGCAAGTGTGGTCAGATGGCGCTGTGCACATCGTCGTAATCGGCTGCGGCCGCGTGGGGTCAGAGCTCGCGATGCAACTCTCCGAAGAAGGCCACTCGGTGGTCGTGGTCGAGAAGAACCGCGATTCCCTGCGGCGCCTGAACCGGTTTCACGGCAAGACGATCGTCGGATCGGGCTTCGACCGCGACGTCCTTCTTCAGGCCGACGCGGGCGGCGCCGACGCGCTGGCGGCGGTGACCAGCGGGGACAACACCAACATCCTCTGCGCTCGCATCGCTCGCGACAACTACGGCATCAAGAACGTCGTAGCGCGGATCTACGACCCGCAGCGCGCCGACATCTACATGAAGCTCGGCATCCCCACGGTGGCCACGTCGTTGTGGACGACTCAGCAGGTGAAGCGGTGGATCACGCCGTCCGACGAGCCGATTGAGTGGACCGGCGGAGCGGGAACCCTGCACCTCGTCGAGCGCATCGTTCCCGATGCGCTCGCCGGACATCCCCTCAGCCTCTTCAACCTGAACGAGGATGTTCGGGTCGTCGGACTCGTGCGCGGCGGCCAGGGCCGCGTCAACATAGAAGACCTCTTCGCCCAAGAGGATGACGTCCTCGAGTTCCTCGTCACGCCCCAGGGCCTGGTGGACCTGAAGGCCAAGCTCGAAAGCAAGGTGCTATGAGGGTGGTCATCGCCGGCGGAGGATCGGTGGGTACCGCCATCGCGCTCGACCTCATCGACCGGCACCACGACGTGACGCTCATGGAGCAGAGCAATCAGACCGCGGAGCGGATCAGGGCGCTGCTTCCCGGCGTCAACGTGATGTCCGCTGACGCCTGCGAGTACTCGCGACTGGCGGCCGCCGACCTACGCAGCGCCGACGTCGTCATCGCCGCGACCGGCGACGACGAGGACAACCTCGTCATCAGCTGGCTGGCCAAGCAGGAGTTCGGCGTGCCGCGGGTCATCTCGCGAATCAACAACTCGCGAAACGAGTGGCTCTTCAACGAGAGCTGGGGCGTTGACGTCGCGGTCTCCACTCCGGCGCTCATCACGTCGCTGGTGGACGAGGCCGTGGAGGTCGGTTCCATCATCAACTTGATGGGACTCGCTCACGGGAAGATGCGCCTGATTGAGGTCACCCTGGCGCACAACGCGCCGGCGGTCGTGCGCAAACTCACGCTGGACGACCTGCGCCTGGCTGACTCGGTGCGAGTCGTCGCCGTCGTGCGAAGCGATCAACCCATGGTACCTTCGCCAAACATGCACTTCCTCGAAAACGACCACGTGATCCTGATCGCGCGCGGGGATGCTTCCCAGGAGTGCGCGGCGGCGTTCATCGGATAGCCCGTCTCGGTCCATGGGCGGTGCCCGCGAACGGACCTAGCATTGAAGCGTGCACGCAGCCTTTTTCGACCTTGACAAGACCGTTATTGCCAAATCGTCGCTCGCCGCGCTCGGACCTGAGTTCCACGCCCGTGGCCTGCTGCACAAGCGGACGCTCGTCTGGGGCGTCTTCAGCCAGATGCTCTTCATGCGCTTCGGCGCCGACGACGAGAAGCTCACCAAGATCCGCGAGTCGGTGCTGAAGGTCACCAAGGGCTGGGACCGCGAGGAGGTCCGAACCCTCGTCGCCGAGACCATCAACGAGATTATCGAGCCCCTCATCTACGACGAGGCCCTGGAGCTCATCGACCATCACCTGGCCCAGGGCGACGAGGTCTGGCTGGTGAGCATGTCCCCGGCCGAGATCGTCGATCCCTTCGCCGAGCTGCTCGGGATCACCGGGGCGATCTCCTCCAGAGCGCGGATCGACGAGGAGGGTAAGTTCACCGGAGAGATGGAGTTCTTCGCCCAGGGAGAGAACAAGGCGGTGGCGATGCGCGAGCTCGCCGAGTCGCGCGGCATCGACCTCACCGAGTCATACGCGTACTCCGACTCAGAGACCGACATCCCGATGCTGCTCGCGGTCGGCCACGCCTACGCGGTGAACCCTGACCGCACGCTCGCCAAGGCGGCGCATGACAACCAGTGGCCGATCCTCAGCTTCTCGCACCCGGTGCGCGCCCACGACCGCTCGAAGTCGCATACGCCATTCCTCGTCAGCGCCCTGATCATCGGCGTGGCGGCCGTCCTCGGACGATTCCAGTACCTGCGCCGCTAGAGCGTCAGCAGGTCACGCGCGCCGGTGTCGGATGACGGGTGGCGCAGTTTGCTCATCGCGCGCGCCTCGATCTGGCGGATGCGCTCGCGGGTGAGGTTCATCTCGGCGCCCACGTCCTCGAGCGTGCGGATCTCGCCCGCACCGTCGAGCCCGAAGCGCATGCGCAGGATCCTCTGCTCGCGCTCGTCGAGGGGCTGGAGAAGCTTCTCGATCGCCGCGGGCATCATCTTCACGGCCGCGACGTCGAACGGCGACTCCGCCGAGCGGTCCTCGACGACGTCGCCGAGCTCGGCGTCGCCGTCTTCACGGAGGGGTTCGGACAGCGAGATGGGCTCGGAACGGAAGCGCAGCGCCTCGATCAGCTTGTCCTCGGGCATCTCGCACTCGTCGCAGAGTTCCTTGATGGTCGGCGGACGGCCGAACTTGAGCTCAAGGCGCGACTGCGCCTTCTGCACGCGCGCCAGCGTGTCGCCGGCGTGCACCGGGAGGCGGATGGTGCGCCCCGTATTGGCGATGCCTCGGGTGATGGCCTGGCGGATCCACCAGGTGGCGTAGGTCGAGAACTTGAATCCCTTGCGCCAGTCGAACTTCTCGACGGCGTGCATCAGCCCGAGGTTCCCTTCCTGGATGAGGTCGAGCAGGGGCAAGCCCGACGCCTGGTACTTCTTGGCGATCGAGACGACCAGGCGCAGGTTCGACTGGACGAAGTCACGCTCGGCCTGGTCACCGCGGTGCACCGCACGCTTCAGCGCGAGCTTCTTGCTCGGGGTGATCTTGATCTTCTTGTCGGTCTCGGCGACGTCCATCTCGGCCTTGGCCTCGCGGCCCTCCTCGATGGTCTGGGCGAGACGGACCTCATCGTCCTTGGTCAGGAGGGTGTACTGGCCAATATCGGAGAGGTAGAGGCGTACGAGGTCCTCATCATCCCGATCGACGCGATCTTTTGCCATGGTGCTCCCTTGGAACTTTCGGACCGGAGAATCCGGCACTACTAGTTATACGGAGGTAGGCAACCTACCCCGACAGTCCGAAACTATCGGCATATCCCGACTCTTCGAGCACCTCAGCCAGATGGCGCGCCGCGGCCTGCCAGACCGGGTCGTCGAGGAGCGGCCGGGCTCGAGCGATCTCGCCGACGGCCAGGATCTCTCGGACGCCCACTTGGGCCGCGTGCTCGAGCAGCGCGATCACCTCGGGCTCGCTCGTGAAGGCCTCGCGGGCGTCGCGTAGCGAGACGAGCAGCCGCGGGCCGACCAGCATCGCCATGGCGTAGAGCACGAGGGCGCCGGTGTCGTCGCGCGCCACCGCGTCGCCCAGGACCGTCGCGATGATGGGCGCGGGTCCGGCGTCGCCACCCCCCAGGTAGGAGCGCATCGCCAGCGCCAGCTCGCCGAAGGATCGCGACATCTCGTGCACGCGCACGACACAGGCGTCGTTGGCGAGCCGCGGAGCGCTCTCGCCCAGGACGAGGTAGACGGCGTCGCAGCACGAAAGCAGGTGCTCGACGGTCTCGCGAGACGTCGGCATCACTCGGTGTCAGGACGGAACGCGTTGGTGATGGGCATCCGCCGATCGCGCCCGAAGGCCTTCTTCGAGATTCGCACCCCAGGGGGCATCTGGCGGCGTTTGTACTCGCTCATGTCCACCAACCGTGCGATTCGCAGCACCAGCGCGGGGTCGTGGCCGCGCTCGATCAGCTCCTCGGCGGTCGCGTCGCCCTCGACGTAGAGCTCGAGCAGGGGGTCGAGCTCGTCGTACGGCGGCAGCGACTGGTCGTCGAACTGGTCGGGACGCAGTTCCGCCGACGGCGCCTTGACGAGCACCGCCAGGGGAATCGGCTCGGGGTCGCCATCGCCGGCCGCCACTTCGTTGCGGTAGCGGCAGAGCTCGTAGACGAGCGTCTTGGGCACGTCCTTGATGACGGCGAAGCCGCCCGCCGAGTCGCCGTAGAGCGTCGAGTAGCCGGTCGCCATCTCGGACTTGTTGCCGGTGGTCAGGACGATCGCACCGGTGGCGTTCGAGATCGCCATCAGCAGGACCCCGCGAATCCGCGACTGAAGGTTCTCGTCGGTGAGGCCGCTCGGCTCGGAGTCGAGCACGTTCGCGAGGATCCCTCCGAGTGCATGGTGGGCCGGCTCGATCGGCAGCGTCGTGAGCTCGATGTCCAGACGCGCCGCGAGTTCGACGGCGTCGCTCACCGAGTGGTCCGAGGAGTAGCGGCTCGGCATCGCGAAGCCGCGAACCGCCCTGGCGCCCACCGCGTCGACGGCGATGGTCGCTACGAGCGACGAGTCGATGCCACCTGAGAGCCCGAGGATCGCCGAGCGGAATCCGTTCTTGCGCAGGTAGTCCCGGGTGCCCATGACCAGGGCCTGGTAGATCTCCTCGACGTCGCTCAGGGGATCGGCGACGTGATTCACGTGCATCGCCTTCGTGCGGCTTTCGTCGCGTGCGTACAAGGTGTCGATCGGGGTGCCCACCTCAGAGGCACGCGCCTCGATCTCGCAGACGAGCATCTCCTCGCTGAAGGCGCCGGCCCGCGCGATGACGTCGCCCACCTCGTTCACGACGACGCTCTGACCGTCGAAGACGAGCTCGTCCTGGCCGCCGACCAGGTTCACGTACGCGATCGGGCAGCTGGTCTCGAGGGCCCGTTCGCGCAGCATGGCTTCACGCTCGTCTCGTCGGCCCCGGGCGAAGGGCGAGGCGTTGGCCACCACCAGGAGCGTCGCCCCCTGGGCCGCGAGCTTGGCCGCGGGGCCCTGGGAGGTCCACACGTCCTCGCAGATCAAGAGCCCCACCGCTACGCCCGCGACGTTGACGATGGTGTGCGCACCGAGCCCGGGGTGGAAGTAACGAAGTTCGTCGAACACGTCGTAGTTGGGCAACAGCCGCTTCGTGGCCACCGCCTCGATGCCGCGCTCGCTGATCGCGACCAGGGCGTTGGCGATATGGCCCGCCCTCGAGTCCGCACGATGGGTCAATGGCAGGTCGCGACCGTCGCTGGAAGGCACCAGTTTCACCCCGTAGGCACCCTCGGCGACGACGGTGCCTACCAGCAGCGGTGGGAGATTCAGGTCCAACGCCAGCTCCTCGAGCGCCAGGCCCGTCGCGGCGATGAAGCCCTCCTTGAGCAGGAGGTCCTCGGGCGGGTAGCCGGTGAGCGCCAGTTCGGGTGAAAGCACCAAATCCGCGCCGGCGGCGGCGGCCTGGGTGCGAAATCGCCCAAGAGTTTCAACGTTTTGCGCGAAACCACCCACGACGGTGTTCATCTGGGCGAGGGCTAGTCGGATGACGGGCACGGCCCGAGCCTACCGGCGAAGCAGCGGAGTCCCCCGATGAAACGTTTACACGCGGTTAACAGAACTCGTTGTCGGCGCGCTCGCGAGCCGCCAGACTGGGGGTACTCGCGTGGAGCACGCGAGTACATCTTGAAGGAGCAAAATTGTCGTATCAGGCTGAGTACATCTGGATCGACGGCACCGAGCCGACTCACCAGCTACGTAGCAAGACAAAAATCGTCGCCAACGGCAAGAAGCCACCCGTCTGGGGCTTCGATGGCTCGAGCACCGGACAGGCCACCGGCCTCGCGTCCGACTGCGTCCTGGTCCCGGTCTACACGTGCGCCGACCCCCTTCGCGGTCCCAATGACGTCCTGGTCATGTGCGAGGTGCTGAACTCCGATCTGACGCCACACGTCACCAACAATCGTGCCGCCGCGGTCGCGGTCGCCAAGCAGTACGCCAGCTTCGAGCCGATGTTCGGCATCGAGCAGGAGTACACGTTCTTCCAGGAAGGCCGCCCTTACGGCTGGCCCGAGATCGGCTACCCCGCCCCCCAGGGCCCGTACTACTGCGGTGTCGGCGGGTCAAAGATGGCCGGTCGCGACATCGTCGAGGCGCACACGTTGGCGTGCATGCGCGCCGGAATCGCAATCGAAGGAACGAACGCCGAAGTCATGATGAGCCAGTGGGAGTTCCAGATCGGCGTGCTCGGCACGGTCGAGGTCGGAGACCAGCTATGGGTGGCCCGTTGGCTGCTCGAGCGCATCGCCGAGGACTTCGACGTCGACGTCAGCTTCGACGCCAAGCCCATCAAGGGTGACTGGAACGGTGCGGGCGCCCACACGAACTTCTCCACCAAGCAGATGCGCGCCCCCGGTGGCTGGTCCGCGATCATCGCGGGCGCCGAGGCGCTGGGCAGCCAAGTCCAGAAGCACGTCACGAACTACGGCGTCGGCATCGAGGATCGCCTGACCGGCGCCCACGAGACCGCACCGTATTCGGAGTTCTCCTACGGCGTCTCGAACCGAGGGGCATCGGTTCGCATTCCTGGCGCCGTCGCCCAAGAGAAGAGGGGCTACCTCGAGGACCGCCGCCCCAACGCGAATATGGACCCCTACGTGGTGACCCGGCTAATTGTCGACACCATCTGCGGCGCCACCAAGAGGGCACCGGCCAAGAAGGCTCCCGTGAAGAGGGTCGCCGCCAAGAAGGTAGTGAAGAAGGCCCCGGCGAAGAAGGTCGTCGCCAAGAAGACAGCAGTCGCGAAGACTGCACGCCGCTAAGGACCGGCTCACAAAGCCCGCCGCCCGAAAGGGCGGCGGGCTTTGTGTTTTCCGGTCCCAGAGATGGGCAAGTGGAGAAGGTGCGAGAATGTCATTCATGCAAAGTCAGGCCCAGTACGTGCTGCGAACCGTGGAGGAGCGGGGCGTGCGATTCGTCCAGCTGTGGTTCACCGATGTCCTCGGCCGTCACAAGGCCTTCCACGTCACCCCCGCCGAGCTCGAGGATGCGCTCGATCAAGGCATGACCTTCGACGGCAGCGCCATCGACGGCTTCTCGAGGACCAAGGAGTCCGACGTGCTCGCCCGCCCCGACCTGACCACGTTCCAGCTGCTCCCCTGGTACGAAGAAGGGGCCGGCGTAGCACGGGTCTTCTGCGACATCAACAACATCGACGGGACCCCCTTCGACGGCTGTCCTCGCCAGCAGCTGCGCCGCGTCCTGGCCGAAGCGCGCGACCAGGGCTACACCTTCTTCGTCGCGCCGGAGATCGAGTACTTCTACTTCGAGGACCTCGACTCGAGCCGGGCGCCTCGGCCAATCGACCGGGGCAGCTACTTCGACCTGCTGCCCGACGACGTCGCCAGCCAACTGCGTCGTCGCACCGTGCTGACCCTCGAGGAGATGGGAATCGGCGTCGAGCACGCCCAGCACGAGGACGCTCCGGGCCAGCACGAGATAGACCTGCGCTACACCGACGCGCTCACCATGGCCGACACCGTCATGTCGGTGCGCCACGTGGTCAAGGAGCTCGCCCGACAGGCGGGCGTCTCGGCGAGCTTCATGCCCAAGCCCATCGCCAACGTGCAAGGCTCGGGGATGCACACGCACCTCTCGCTCTGGCGCGACGACCAGAACGCGTTCATCGGTGACGGCCCCTACGGCCTGAGCGACGTCGCCACCAAGTTCATCGCCGGCCTCGTGCACCACGCCCCCGAGATCACCGCCATCACCAACCAGTGGGTCAACTCCTACAAGCGCCTGGTGCCGGGGGCCGAGGCGCCCGTCAGCGCGCGCTGGGCCCGCTACGACGCCGCTGCGCTGGTTCGCGTCCCCTCGGTCAAGCCGGGGCGGCTCGACTCGACCCGCATCGAATACCGCTCGCCCGACCCGGCGGCGAACCCCTATCTCGCCTTCGCCGTGATCCTCGCCGCCGGGCTTCGCGGCGTGACCGGTGGCTACGAGCTGCCGGGCGAGGGCGAGAGCACGGCCCCGCTGCCCGAGTCGCTCGCCCAGGCCATCGACCTGATGGAGCACTCGACGCTGCTGCACGAGACCCTCGGCGCCCACCAGGTCGAATGGTTCCTGCGCAACAAGCGCGCCGAGTGGGATGCCTACCGTGGCCAGGTGACGCCCTTCGAGCTCGAACGCTACCTGCCACAGCTGTGAACATTCACGTCGTTCTCTGCGTGCCTTCGTGCGAGGGGCCGATGCGCAAGTCGTTCGAGGTCACGGGGGTCACCCCGGCCGTGGCGAGCTCGGGTCGCCTCAACGAGATCTCCGCGTTGGAACCCGCCGACGGATTTTCCGGAGCGGTGATCAACGCCTCCCTCTTCCCGTTCAGCGACGCCATGAGCCTCTGTCGCCAGCTGCGCAACCGCGAGCGCTCGGTCGGGCCCATCATCCTGCTCGTCGACCACTACCAGCTCGACGACCTGACCTTTCGCGAGGACCTCTTCGACGACTTCGTGGTCGGCCCCCTCGACGTGAGCGAGCTCGCCACCCGCCTGCGCCACCGCCTTCGCCGTGCGGGCAATGAGAACGTGGCCCCGCGCATCGAGCACGGCGGCCTGTCGATGAACCTGGAGACCTACCAGGCATCGATCGCCGGTCGGATCATGGACCTGACCTACATGGAGTACGAGCTCCTGCGATTCCTGGCCACGAATCCGAACCGGGTCTTCACCCGTGAGACGCTGCTCAGTCGGGTATGGGGGTACGAGTACTACGGCGGTGCGCGCACGGTCGACGTGCACGTTCGTCGCCTGCGAGCCAAGCTTGGCGAGGAGCACGCGCACCTCATCCAAACGGTCCGGTCGGTCGGCTACAAGTTCGGCACGAACGCAGAGCGCGTCAGCGACTAGTTCGCCGGAGCGTGCGCCCAGAGTTCGACCTCGGCGCGTGCGCCCAGGGGAAGCTGCGCCACCGCGACCGCCGAGCGAGTCGGGCGGGGGGCCTCGAAGGCCTCCACCCATACATCGTTGCACGACGCGAAGTCGTCCATGTCGACGAGGAAGAGGGTCGCCTTGAAGACCTGACCGAAGGTTGCGCCCGCCTCGGCGAGGACCCGCCGGGCGTTGACGAGGGCCTGGCGCAGCTGCTCGGCGGCGCCCCCTTCGGCCATGGTCGAGGTCCCGTCGCCGGGCACCATTCCGAGCTGTCCGGATATGACCACCAGATCACCCGCGCGACGCCACGGCGAGTACGGGCCGACGGGTGTGTTCATGTGAAGTTGTCCGGACCTTAGCTGAAGGAGTTGCCGCAGCCGCAGGTGCTCGTCGCGTTGGGGTTGGTGATGTGGAACCCTGCGCCTTGGAGCCCGTCGGTGTAGTCCAGCGTCGAGCCGTTCAGCAGCTCAGCGCTCTGGGGGTCCACGACGACCTTGACGCCGCCGAACTCACGGGTCACGTCATCGTCGGCGAACTCGGAATCGAAGAACATGTCGTAGTTGAAACCCGAGCAGCCGCCGGCCTTCACCGCGACGCGCAGCGCCAGCACCTCGTCGACGTTCTCCGCCGCGATCAGCTCGGCCGCCTTGACGGCGGCGATCTCGGTCAGCGTGATCGGATCAGCGGCTTTCTTCGTCAGATTTACGCTGGTAGTGGTCAGGTTCGACATCTGGATCCTCCAATTGTTCTGCCCTCCATGGTAGCGAAGGATTCTCAACTTGAACACACCTGGAGAATGACCGGTAGCGTCGCTCTATGACCAGTTCGGAGATTCTGCGCCTACGCCTCAGTCGGGTGCTCGACCCCGAGCTTGGTGCCTCCATCGTCGAACTCGGCATGGTGGGGGCGATAAGCGTTGACCAGGACGGTCACGCCGTCGTGAACGTGGCGCTGACGACCACCGGTTGCCCCCTCAGGGCCCAGATCGAGCGCGATGTCCGTGAAGCCGCGCTGTCGCTTGACGAGGTCACCAGCGTCGAGCTGTTCATGGGGGTCCTCGACGCGACCGAGCGGGCCTCGCTCATGCAGAAAGCGCGCACGATTGCCCAACGAAGTGCCCCTCAGACGTCGGTCCCCTTCCGCGCACCCGTGCTCATGATCGCCTCGGGCAAGGGCGGGGTGGGCAAGTCCTCGATCACGTCCAACCTCGCATTCGCCCTCGCCCAGACCGGTCTGACGATCGGCGTCCTGGACGCCGACATTTGGGGATTCTCGCTCTCGCGGCTGCTGGGGATGCGCGGCGAGGTCGCGGCACGCAACGGCAAGATGCAGCCGCTGGAACGCGCGGTCGGGCGCGGGCGCATCAAGCTGCTCTCGATGGGACTGCTCGCCGACGAGGATCAGGCGCTGCTGTGGCGGGGGCTGATGGTGCAGAAGGCCGTGGCCCAGTTCATCGAGGACGCCGACTGGTCGGACATCGACTACTTGCTCATCGACACGCCCCCCGGAACCGGCGATATCGCCATGACCCTGTCGCGCCTGCTGCCCCAGATGGGCCAGCTGCTCGTCACGACCCCTGCGGTCGCTGCCCAGCGGGTCGCCGCGCGATCGGCGGACTTCGCGCGCAAATCGAACATCCGAGTGCTCGGGGTCATCGAGAACATGAGCGGGCTCTTCTGCCCATGCGGTACGCGCCACAACCTCTTCGGCGAGGGCGGTGGTCGGGCGCTGGCCGACGAGTTAGGAGTGCCGCTGCTGGCCGAGATTGCGCTTCGCGCCGAGATCGGGCAGGGCGGCGACATCGGTGAGCCCGCTGTGCTGCACGAAGCCGGTGACGGCGTCATCCATCAACTGGCCCAACGCATCCTCAGCGACGTCGCTCCGCCCATCGGGGCGCCCGGTTGCTCCGCGCGGATGCTCGACTCGATTGAAAGGGCAGTCGGGGCGCTGGCCTAGTCGTCGTAGCCTGGCTCGCCAGGCAGCAGGATGACGATCTGTCCGTCGCGAGTCAACATGCGCGGCTCGATGCGGGCCACGCTGGCCAGGGAGTTTGCGTACTCCAGCACTTCGCGCGACGACGCGAAGTTCGCCACCGCCTCCAGGTTGCGGATCGTCGGAAAGATCATCTCGAACTCGCCTCGCTCGTGAGCGGCGAGCGCATCGGCGGGGCGCAGCCACTGGTCGGCGATGGTCTCGCCCTCGTCGTGCGCGGCGATCTGATCATCTGGCGCGAGCGCCACGAAGAACCGGGTGTCGTAGCGACGCGGAGGACCCTGCGGTGTCACCCAGTGCGCCAGGTACGCGAGGCCCCGAAGGTCGAGGAAGAGCCGTTCGCGTTCCATCATCTCGACGAATCCCATCGTTCCGCCGTTCACCGCCCGGCGGTGGGCCGTCATGCGCCGAACGACATCGGGATCGTCCAAACGCACCGGCTCGCCGAGCGGAGTGCAGGCGATGAGCAGACCAGCCTCCTCGAAGAGCTCGCGCAGGCTCGCAACGTAGTACGCAAGGCCGCCCGCCTCGAGCCCCAGCCGCCTCGAGGCCTCCTCGTCCGTGATGCCCAGGGCCAGGCTCTGCGCGGCGGACCCGGCGTCGGCGTTGTCGACCCCGCCTCCGGGGAAGACGTAAGCGCCGCCCACGAAGTCGCTGTTGAGGTTTCGCCGCAGCATCAGCACCTCGAACCCCTCGGGACGGTCGCGAAGCGCCAGGACCGTAGCCGCCGGTCGGGGAATGAGGATTTCGACCATACCCCAAACTACCCAAGGCAGAAGGCCCGATACCGCCCGCGGCGGGTGTCCACTAAGTTGGGGGGCTGAACTTCACGAGGAGAATTGTGGCCAAGTCCCCCCCACCCAAGAGAACTCCCACCAAGGGCGGTCCCAAGAGCGCGCCTGTCAAGGGCGGCCGGCCGGCCGGACTCTTCACCTGGCTCGCCATCGGGCTCGTGGTGGTGGTGGTGGTGGTGCTCGTCATCATCAAGGTCACTGGCGGGACGACACCCAGCACCAATTCAACGGGATTCCAGCCCGCCGATCCCACGACGGTGGCCGAGGTCACCCATGTTCCCATGTCGGTCTTCAATACCGTCGGCGTGACGTCACCGGTAGCCCTGGTCACCCCGCCACTCGTCCTCAAGGGACAGCCGGCGCTGACGGCCACCTCGAGCACCGGCAAGAAGCTGCCCGAGGTGCTCTACATCGGTGCCGAGTACTGCCCCTACTGCGCCGCGCAGCGGTGGGCGACCATCGCGGCGCTCGGCCGTTTCGGCACGTTCACCGGACTGGGCGACATGACCGTCCCCTCCACGGAGTCCCCCTACGCAGGCGTTCCCACCTTCACCTTCTTGAAAGCCACCTACAAGTCGAAGTACCTCGTCTTCAAGAGCGTGGAGGAGTTCACCAACGTCGTGCCCGCCGGCGCGAGCTTCTATTCGAAGCTGCAGAATCCCACCGCGAGCGAGCAGGCGATCTTTAAGAAGTACGACTCCCCCAAGTTCGTGCCGGGCCTGCCCAAGACGAGCGCCGAATCGATCCCCTTCATCACGATTGGCAACAGGTACCTCGTCGTCGGTGCGAGTTACACCCCCGCGACCTTGGCCAATCTTTCGCGGAGCCAGATTGCCAGCGGGCTGAACCAACCGGCGCTCCCGGTGAGCCAGGCCATCATCACCTCGGCGAACTACCAGACCGCGACGTTCTGCGTGATCACGAAGAACCAGCCCGGCAGCGTCTGCAACAGTCCAGGCGTGCTGGCGGCGAAGAAGGTGATGGGCATTAAGTGAGTCGTACGGCTCTCGCCGCCCCTCGCTGGGCCGTCGTCACGACCTTCGTATTGAGTCTGCTCGGGCTCGGCCTTTCGACCTACCTGACGATCACCCACTTCCAGCCGAACTTGCTGACCTGCAATTTCTCCGCGAGCATCATCAACTGCGCGAAGGTCACGACATCGGCCCAGTCGTACTTCCTGGGTGTACCGGTCGCCATACTGGGACTGGGCAACTTCATCGTGATGACGGCGCTGAACTCACCGTGGGCCTGGAGGGCCAAGAACTACTGGATCCACGTCGCGAGGTTCGTGCTCACGATCGGCGCCATGTGCTTCGTGCTGTGGCTCGTCAGCGCCGAACTGCTGATCATCAACAACATCTGCCTGTACTGCACGGGGGTGCACCTGGTGACCTTCGCGCTGCTCATCGTGCTCACCCGCGTGAGCCCCACCCAACTCGGATGGACCCGCTCAGTATCGAATTAACCCGCGGCGCTCGAGTTCATTGAGCCCGCCCCAGATTCCGTGCGGCTCGCGCCGCTGAAGCGCCGCGTCCAGGCACTCTTCACGAACTATGCACTCGGCGCAGATGCGCTTGGCCACTGACTCGCGCTCCTGGCGCTCCTCTTTGCGTTCGCTGGTTTCAGGCGAGAAGAAGAGCGATCCCTCGCTGCCACGACATGCCGCCGACTCTGTCCATTCAAGTGGAGCAATCGCCACAAGCCTCTCCCCCAGTTCGACCTAGAACCGCACAATAACCACAGACCGCCCCTGAAGCAAAACGGAAACCGAGCAAGGGCATCGGGCCCTATTTCCTTGAAATCGCCGCTCCGCTACGCTGGCCTTTATGGCCACAGTTCTTCTCGCAAGCGATCTCCCGTCCCTACGCCATGAGTTGCGCAGCATGCTCGAGGGGCCCGACCTTCACATCGAAGAGGCCACCAACGGACCCGACGTCATCTCAAGGGTGAAGGAGGGCGGCGTTGACCTCGTCGTTGCCGACCTCCAGATTGGCTCCATGGGGGCCATGGCCATCTGTCTGGAGCTTCGTCACGAGGAGTCCTACGGCGCGGCCGACCCCGTCTCGGTCCTGATGCTGCTGGACCGGCGTCCTGACGTCTTCCTCGCGCGCCGAAGTGGCGCCGAGGGCTTCGTCGTGAAGCCGCTCGATCCCCAACGCGTGCGCGCCGCGGTTCGGGCACTGTTGCACGGCGAAAGTTACGAGGACGATTCGCTGCGCCCGGCGACCGTTCGCGTCGCCAGTGCCAAGGCTCAATGAGTACCCAAAAGCCTCCGTCATCATCCCTCGCGCGGCTCCGCGCGCGCATGGTTGGTCGTGTGGAGGCCCGACCTCGGTCTCCTGAGGCAGAGGCGATTCACGCTCGAGTCGACCAGCTGAGCAAGCTCGAACTGCGCGACGTGATGACGCCTCGCGTCGATGTTGCCTATCTCACTATCCCCGTCACGCCAGAGGCGATCGCCGAGGCGGTACGCGACACCGGGCACTCGTGTTTCCCCGTCGTAAATGGGGACCTCGACGAGGTCGACGGGGTCCTCTTCGTCAACGACCTCTTTCGCAGCACGACGGTCAAGCGCGCCATCGGCGTCTCGCTGCCGACGACGAGCGAGATCGCCCGCAAGATCCGCCGTCCGCTCATGCTGCCCGAGACCCTCGGGCTTCTCGACAGCCTGAGCGAGATGCGCGAGCAGCGCCGGACGTTCGCACTCGTGCTCGACGAACACGGAGGCGTCGCCGGCGTAGTCTCCGTTCGCGACATTCTCGAACAGCTGGTTGGTGACCTCAGCGACGAGTTCGACGAAGACGAAGAGCCAACGATCGTTCCGATACGCGAGGACCGTTGGCTCGTCGACGGCCAGACGCACGTCGACAGGGTCGAAGAGGTTCTGGGCATCTCGATCCCCGAGGGCGAGTACGTCACAATCGCCGGCTTCGTCTTGGACCTCGCGGGTGATATCCCGGCCCCCGGCACGACGTACTCGTTTGAGAACTGGACGTTCAGGGTGCAGTCGATGGAGAAGCGGAGAATAAGTCAGATTGTGATCGAACGTCACCCGCCCCCCGAAGTGGAAGAACCGACACCCACCTGAGGTTTTCGCCCAAGGTCTGTGCGGCGACTAGGATTATCTGGCTGCGGGGCAACCCGCTGCGGGCTGTAGCGCAGCTTGGTAGCGCGCTGCGTTCGGGACGCAGAGGTCCCGGGTTCAAATCCCGGCAGCCCGACCAACATGGCGTGAGCCATGGAGCAGTACAGGCCCCCATCGTCTAGCGGCCTAGGACACCACCCTTTCAAGGTGGCGGCACGGGTTCGAATCCCGTTGGGGGTGCGACTGGTGAACTATCGCCCTCGACCTTTGTCAAGTCCCTTGTCTCTGGCGAGGTCAACCGCCAACATTCGCCACCGGTTGACCTCGCCCTGAAGGTTCGCGTACTGCTCGTCGTTCAAGACAAACTCAATTCTGTCAAGAGAACTCGCGCGTTTCGTCATCTCAGCAAAGACCTTCAGATCGAATCCGCGATCCTTCTCAGCAGCCAGGACGAAGAGATCCTCCATCGCGAAGAACTGCTCAAGTGCCGAGAGATCCACGAAGTCACGCGCTTCAGCCCTACCAAATACGGCCAGCACTTTGTCAACCGCCAATTCCTTGCTTGACAGAACCGGCGAGAACTCTCCTTCACGAAGAGGAAACAGTCGACTATCGAGTCCAAAATCAACCTCGGTCTCACTGCCCAACCCACGAACCACTATTCGAGCGAACTCCGCATTAGACCGTCGTATGTCGACTTCGTAACCTTCGGATCGTAGAACGTGAACCACGCTGGGGAACCGTTCAACCAACTCATGGCTTGACGAGCCAAAGAAGTCCAGATCACCGGTGCGGCGATCGACCAAACCCTGCGAGATGAGAGCTGCGCCGCCCGCAAGCGCGAAGTCTGACCCGGTCAACGTCTCCGCAACCAGTACTGCAATCCGTTCTTGAAGAGGCGTCAACACCCTTAGACGACAATCCCATGTTCTGAGAACCACGCTTGCCAGGCAACACGAACATGTGTCGGAAGGGTCAGTTCACGCCACAGAGCCAAGAGAACATCAAGTCGGACGAAGCGCCGAACGTCTTCAGTGTCGCCTTCTGTGAGGACTAACTCGTAGACGCGCGCTCGATCCTTAGGGCACCGCAAGTCAAAAGAACGAGGGGGCTCTGACCACCAGATATGAATTGGCAGCTCAACAACACCATCCACCTTCAAATCGTGAGCTGCATCGAAGTCTTGAGGGATCGCGACGGGTCGAGAGGCTGGACCCAGATGAGACGACCGTGAAGTGACCATTGCCATAGATTATGGAACAACGGTCGGCACTTTCCGATTGCGGGACATATTTCCGCCTGTCCCAACGGAAGATAGCATCGCCAAGAGCTCTGGCAGAGGGTTGTAATCCCTCCTGGGAGGTCAGATACGCCGCAGAATCCGAGTAGTTTCCATCCTAATCCCGCCATTTGATGAACTCCGCCAAGGGCAAGGCGTCGAGCCACCGGACCCACTCGATAACAGGAGTTTGAACTACAACCGCTCTGGGGTGCCAAGACAACGTGAATCATGTGACCTCTGGAATGAAATATCCCAGCAATTCATTAATCACGGGTGACCGCAACCCTCATATTGACTCAGAATGATATTTCACTCGTCCGAGATATCGTCCCTCGTGTCGGCGAGAGTACTGAGAAGTTGTCCCGGTCCGTCAGGCTCCCATGTACCATCGCTCGATCGACGGTACGGGTACCAACGCCCGTCTCTGGCGAACCTCAGTTGAGAGTCGCCAAGGGTGACGCGGTTGCGCCGCGCGACGGCGCCACCGCCTAGAAAACTACGCGCTTCGACCGTGGTGTCGCGTCCGGGGTCCCACTGTTGGTCCAACGTCTCGAGTGCCGCGGTTCCCCCCGCTCGCCAAGCCAGCGCCCGGCGCAGCAGCGTCCGAGGTGCTACGCCGGCCCGACGAGCCAAGGTCTCCAAATCCGGCCCGACACGGTGCTGGACCGGGCCAACGAGAGCCGCCGCCCGACGAGCGAGGTCCTCGTCACGTGTCAGCTCGAGACCACTCGCCGCGCCTCCCAAGGCCAACTCGAGGGCACGAGCGGCGGCATCGATAGCCAGGCTCCGCAGTGCGCCCACATCAAGCGCAGCGTCCGGTGACGAGTCAGTGAGGAGAATCGAAGGGCGCCCGGGGTGCTCGGGCGGCAGCGGCAGCGCGGGCGCCGCAGCGGGAGTACGCCGCCACGCGTCGCGAGCCCTGACGCCGGTGTCGGCCGGTCGAGCCACGCTGTAGGACTCAGACGCCTCGGGCCCGGCGCGGCGCGAGCGCAGGGCGGCGAGCACCTCGTCACGGCTGCGCCCGCGCAACTTCAGCAGCCCGAAGGGGTCGCGATCCAGCTCATCAGCCACCAGGTAGCACACGGCAGCCGCGTGTTTGCACGGATCGGCCCAGTCCGGACAGGTGCAGCGTGGCTGGATCTCTCCGGGTCCCGGCAGCAGATCCAAGCCGATCGAAGCAACGTCGCGAGCGATGCCCGGCGGCAACTCCCCGTCGAGAAGTGCGGCGGTATGGCCAATCTCACCAGCGAAGACGTCCAGCACCTTGGTCCACTCATCGTCGTCGAAGGTACGCACGCGCACCGTGACCGAATAAGGCTTAGCTCGTGAGCCCTGCACCAACGCGGTAATCCGTCCGACGTCGAGCGACACGGCGCCCACCGCACCGCTGCGGGCGTACGTGCGACCGCGCGGCAAACGGTTCACGTCCAGGCGAGCGCGCTGCTCGAGCGCCTCGGTCCACGCCTGGCCCCACCACGTCGAGCCGAATGGCGAACGCCCACCCGAGCGCGGGGCACTCGGGCCGGGACGACGCGGCCGGGCTTTCGGGTACTCTTGCCACGATCCTGAGCGACGCGACGGACTCACTCGCCTCTCCCTAGGCGGACAAGGTCCGCGAGCTCGGCGTCGGACATGCGACCGATCCAGGCTTCGCCTCCACCAACCACCGCTTCGGCGAGCCCGCGCTTCTTCTCAATGAGTTCGCCGATTCGATCCTCTAGAGTGCCCTCGGCGATAAGGCGATGCACCTGGACAGGTCGGTTCTGGCCAATGCGGTGCGCTCGGTCGGTGGCCTGGTCCTCGGTGGCGGGGTTCCACCACCGGTCGTAGTGGATGACGTGGGTCGCCCGAGTCAGGTTCAGCCCCACCCCGCCGGCCTTCAGCGACAACAGGAACACCGGGGCACGGCCCGCCTGGAAGTCATCCACCATGGCACTACGGCGCTTGGCGGAAACCTTTCCGTGCAGGAAGAGTGTCGCGATGCCGAGATCTTTCAAACGGGCCTCGATCAGCGACAAGCACTCGACAAACTGGCTGAACACCAGCACGGAGTCGCCCTCGTCGATGATGACCGGTACGAGCTCTTCGAGCGCGGCGAGTTTGCCCGAACGTCCCGCCAGGGGCCCGGCCTGGTGCAGGTACTGGGCGGGGTGGTTGCATATCTGCTTGAGCACGGTGAGTAGGCGCAGCACGAGGGCCTGGCGCTCGATACCGTCCCTCTTCTCGATAGCGTCCATGGCTTCGCGCACTTCGGCCTCGTAGAGTTGCACCTGCTCGGCGCTAAGCGGCACGGGCACGTCACTCACCGTGCGCGCGGGCAGATCGGGAGCGATCTCGGGATCAGTCTTGCGACGGCGCAGCAAGAATGGTCGCACGGTACGAGCCAGACGCTCGGTGACCACGGGATCGCGGTAGCGCTCGATGGGTGTCGCTACGTGGCGCACGAAACTCTCGAGCGAACCCAGCAGTCCGGGCGTCGTCCAGTCCAAGATCGCCCACAGGTCAGAGAGACGATTCTCCACCGGCGTGCCGGTAAGAGCCAGGCGCGCGGGCGCCGAAATGCGACGCAGTGACCGTGCCGTAGCACTGGCGGAGTTCTTGACGTGCTGGGCCTCGTCGGCCACTACGAGCCAGAAGCCCGCAGCGTCAAGGGCCGCAGCCTCACGACGAGCAACACCGTAACTCGTAATAACAATTTCACCCGCGAGTAAGTCGTCGAGACTGCGCGCTGCGCCGTGGTAACGGCGCACGGGCACGTCTGGGGCAAAACGCTGGATCTCACGCTCCCAGTTGGCGAGCAGCGAAGTCGGACAGATCACCAGGGTCGTGCCGTCGACGTTGGCAATTCTCGCCAGGTGCAGCGCGATCACCTGCAACGTCTTACCGAGCCCCATGTCGTCGGCCAGGCAGCCGCCGAGCCCGGACGCGGTCATGTGATCCAGCCATGCAACGCCGCGACGCTGGTAGGGACGCAGTTCGGCGACCAACCCCTCAGGATTGACGAATTCCTCGCCGGCGTCTGCGCCAAAAGAAGAGAGGCGCGACGCGAGTTCCTCGAGCGTACCGCCCACGACCACGCCCACCCGTTCTCCTTCCACTTCGATCGAGCCCGACAAGGCTGCGGCCAGCGCTTCGATCGCCGAGAGCCGGTGTAGACGGCGCGAGCGCAAGCGGATAATGAGTTCGGGGTCGGCGGCCACGAATTTACCGCGGATACGCACGAGGCCCCGCTTGGCTTCAGCGAGCAGGTTCACTTCCTCCTCGGAGAGGATCTCACCGTCAAGCGTCGCTTGCCACCGAAAGGCCACCAGAGTTTCGAGGTCGAATCCTGACTCGACAACCCGACCGAGGTCCGCGGTGATAGACGCCTCCAGCTTGACCCCATCGCTCACCAGACCTGCTGGCCACAGCACCGAGATGCCCGCTTCACCCAACGTGGTGCAGGCCTCACCGAGGAGGCCCGCCAACTCGTCCTCGTGCAAGTCGAGCGTTCCAGGAACACGTTGACGGAGCAGACCCTCGAGCGGTAGCCAGAGGCGCGCACCACGGCGCAAGGTTCGCAGCAGTTCGGCCTCGACGTCATCACCAAAACGGGCCTTAAGCGCCGACGGCGCGCCAAACACGGCGTCGAGGTCGACAATGAGAGAAGGGTCGATGCGGCTCGACACTTGCACCACGGCTCGAGCCATGGGATCTTCGCCCAGCTCGATCCGCAGGGCCACGTCCGCACCTCCTTCGAGGTCTGATGACGCATCGTCCAGCCAACTCCTCAACGTCGCGGCCGGCTGCGCCAGAGTCTCGGCGAAGAGTTCTCCTCCCGCGACCAGCGGCGCCGCCTGGGTGCGAACCAACGTGTCGGCCAGGGCGTCCCACATCGCACGAACCAGATGCCTCGGCGACGAGATTGCGACCGGTGACGCTCCAAGAACGGGCGTGGCGTGACCCGCAGGGGGGAGAGCGGCGGCGAACGCATCGAGAAGGGTTCGATCCTCCGGAGTGAAGGGTCCGAGCATCCACGCATCGAATCCGTCAGGACTCACCGCAGGATAGAGACGCCCTCGCCCGATCAGAACCAGGCCGGCGCTCAGCGCCCGAGACCAGCAGACCGCACTGGCTGATCCATCTCGTTCCTCGGCATCACGCAAGACAGTGATCGCGTCGGCAACCGAAAGGCGTAGAGCGCGCACGCGACGACGACGAATAGTCGAGCCCGCGGGAAGGACGACTTCAATCGTGCCGTCCAGGACCAACTCCGCGGGGGATCCGCGACCATCGGAGCGCTCGTAGCAGTAGAAGGAACCAGTGCGAGGTGGGTCGGCAGCTACGAAGACCACTTCGAGTTCGCCGATGCCGCCCTCGAAGTCACGCTCGCTTCCCTGGCTCGACAACCTAGGAACGGTGATCGTCGAGAGTGGCACCCTTTGAAAGTTAGCGGTTATCGAGGAAGGAGTCGAGTTGACCTTAACCTTCGATTTCCCCGGGACCGGGAAAGGAAGATTAGGTCGATCAACCGGACGTCGAGTCAGGATTCCATCGACGTAGCGAGCGGCACGAGACTGCAGTAGGGGTGACCTTGCGGGTCTGTTTCCATAGAGGAGAACGTTGCCAAAGTACTTACTCTCTACGCCAGCAGCGCAGATTAGCTTGACCCGCCATTAGCGGGAGTTCCGAGGTCGCTCACCTCCCTTGCTCCTAACCGATATGACACTGCGGCGCTTCGGGATCCTCGCCTGCACTGCGAACCCGAACCACACGTCCATCAATGGTGCAGCACAGTTCATGCTGGCGATTTTCTAGATCGTCAACTTCCGCAACCTGGCGGTCAACGAGCCAAGTACGGGTAGTACATGGCTGGGGTGTTTAGATTTTCACGGCGACGACCCGGCGGGTTCAAGGGGTGGCGAAGTGCCCACCGGTTCCTGGCCGACCGCGTGGGAGGAGGAGTGATTCACGAGGTCGCCGGAGGGAAATTATCGAAGATACTTTTGCAATAGACGCCGATCTGCCTCGCTGTGGCAGAACTGGAGTTGTATCCGCACTCCGCGAGTCGACAATGGTTACCATAACCTCGAAGTAAGTTCCCGAAAATCTGCAGTAATAAGTCCGAAAATCTATAATACATAGCGTGAAAATCTATTGGTTACTGATAGAGTCTGAACATGGACGCATTCATACCACGACATTGCGAGGAGGAGATTCGTGCTGCGCTCGCCGACACGTCAGCGGTCATTATCCAAGGCGCCCGCCAGGTGGGCAAGAGCACATTGGCGCAAAGTGTCATGGGTTCAGAGGATCGCTACGTCACCCTTGATGACTCAGATACTCGATTCGCCGCCGAACAGGACCCGGGCTCCTTTGTTGAGTCCAATTCTCGAGCGTGTCTCGTCATCGATGAAATTCAACGCGTACCCTCCCTCATCCTGTCGATCAAGACGGCAATCGACCGGGATCGACGACCGGGGAAGTTCTTGATCACCGGGTCAGCGAACCTGCTCAAAGTCAAAGAAACGAGCGACAGCCTCGCTGGTCGAGCCGAGACGATCAACCTCTTTGGGCTTTCGCAGGCCGAACTAGAAGGAGTGAAGTCTACGTTCATTGACCGACTGATGGGCGGTGAAATTAGCGGGTTCGCCCAGTCCGATCTCACCAAGCGTGAGTACGTGGATCGGGCCTGTGCGGGTGGATACCCCGAGGCGCTGAAACGAGTGGGCAAGCGTCGTGAAAGATGGTTCGACGAATACGTTCGCTTGATTGTGCAACGTGACGCACTTGATCTATCGAACTTGAGAAAGTTGGGCGAGCTTCCAAAACTCTTCGCGCTACTAGCGGGACACAGCGCCGAACCGGTCAACAACACCACGTTGTCGCGCGGCACCAACATCTCGCAAGCTTCAATTCCCAGCTACCTAGAACTGCTGGAAACGATGTTCCTGATTCACCGGCTCCAGCCGTGGTCGACTTCACTCGCCAAACGCATTGGTCGAACACCAAAGCTCTACGTCGCCGATTCGGGAATTGAGGCACGACTACTCAACGCGACGCCGACGTCGCTCATGGACCTCAGGACCTACGCCAGAACGGGTCAGTTGATTGAGGGATTCGTCGCAGAGGAACTTCGCAAGATGATTCCGTTGTCTCAGTGCGAGCCCAAGCTCTACTACTACCGCGACTTGGAAAAGCGGGAGATCGATTTCGTGCTCGAGACCAGCGACGGTCGTATCGCTGCGGTTGAAGTCAAAGCGGCCCAGAGCGTGAACACAATGGATATCCGCTGGCTGCAGTATTTGCGAGAACTCCTCGGGACGCGCTTCGTAGGTGGAGTCCTGCTCTACGCGGGACAAGAAACACACTCACTCGGGGATCGAATTTGCAGTGCTCCAGTTTCTTCGTTATGGCGAACCGGCGGCAGTGTGAATTGAAATCAGTCTTGGAGGATGGACCCATTCGCAGTTGTCCTCGGTTGGCCAGTCGGCCTAGCAGATCTATGGTGCCCGATCTTTGGCACTAGCACTGGTGAGCTGCGCCACGCGCTGATATTACAGTCCCATAATCGCGCCGGCATCACGAACGTTAAGCCCATCTGTCTTGGTCAGTTGGATGGCGGCCGCGCGCTGACGACTTGATGATCTCCACCTTCGCAAACTCGTAGTTCTCTTTGACCTGGGCGTTGCTCTGGCGAGTTCCATCGGTCGCTGCAATGGACCAGTCGATGACCGGGCAACCCGAACAGCGAACCGTGGTACTCACTCTCCTTGACCTGAAGGCTTCGTGTCCTTAGTGCCCGTGGAGTGCCCGCGGCAACTAAAGACAAGTAAGGCGTCACCAGAAATACCTTTTGATCAGTCCTTTTACCTCTTGTCGTTACAAAGGACTACCACCCTTTCAAGGTGACGGCACGGGTTCGAATCCGGTTGGGGGTGCTCCGTTGGGGGTGCTCCTGTGATGTGTCAAGACATCCCGGACACTCGAACCTGTGCATCTTAGGTTTTGGGTGTCCGGATGATTGGTTGATAGTCCTTTTCCGGGTTCAGCACGATCTCGCCGACATTATCACTCAATAATCTTTGAGTTAATATTTCGTGAGTAAAAAGCCACAGCTATCGCTCCAGCCCTGGCGCAGCGCGGTGCGTCTCAGTCCGTTATCGTCGAACTATGGTCATTCGGCAAACAGATTCTTCGTCGAACCTGGACGAGTGTTGCGTGGTCGACGTTGGCGCGCCGGTTGCGCAGCTGCCCGATGACGTCGATCTGGCGATGATGGCGAAGGCCCTCGCTCACCCTGCGAGGTTGCGAATTCTTCGGGTACTTGACGCCCGTCAGGCCTGCGTCACCGGCGACGTTGTCGTCGAACTCGGGCTTGCCCAGTCCACGGTGTCCGAGCACTTACGGATCCTTCGCGAAGCAGGATTAATACAGGGCGAGATAGAGGGACCCCGGACCCGCTACTGCGTGAACGCATCCGGCCTCGCTGCCTTAAAGGCGGGCATCGCGGCCCTGTGAAGTCATCTCTCGTCGGTAGTTGACAAGACTTAGTCCATCGGCTATCGTCGATTAACGATTAGTAGTTCGACCAAGGGAGTTGTAGTGCAGATTGAAATCTTCGACCCTGCGATGTGCTGTTCGACCGGAGTGTGCGGTCCGAGCGTTGACCCCGCGCTGGCAAGGTTTGCCGCTGATCTCGACATGCTCGCGTCGTCCGGGGTGACCGTGCGTCGATTCAACCTCGGTCAAGAGCCACAGGCGTTTGCCCAGAACGAGCAAGTCCGCGAACTGCTGACGACGACGGGCGAATCTGCGCTTCCAATTATCTTCACTGACGGAGACTTACGCTCGGCCGGACGATTCCCAACTCGCGACGAGTTAGCTGAATGGACCAAGTCCCCAATCGCGACTCCTTCCGTCGAGTCAACTTCAGACGCAGACGCAGACGCAGTTGAGACGTCGTGCTGCTCGTCAAGTGAGGTTGGCTCAGCGGACGCAGTGGCTTGCTGCTCTGCCTCAGAGCCCCTGACGATGGGCAAGAAGACCAGCACCAGTACGTCGTGCTGTTGAGCGGCGATTGTCATGCTTCAAGAACTCCTCACTAGTCCCACTCGATTCATATTCTTCACCGGCAAGGGTGGTGTCGGCAAGACATCGCTTTCGTCGGCAACGGCGGTGGCCTTGGCCGGAAATGGGCGACGTGTTCTGCTCGTGTCGACCGACCCGGCATCGAACCTCGCCGAAGTGCTCGGCACCCCCATCGGACGCGCGCCTCATCAGGTTGACGGCGTTCCTCGACTCGACGCGCTCGACATCGACCCGAATGCCGCGGCCTCGGCGTACCGAGATCGCATCGTCGGCCCGATTCGTGGAGTACTGCCCGGCACCATCGTGAGCGGAATTGAAGAGCAGCTCTCGGGCGCGTGCACCGTGGAGATCGCGGCCTTTGACGAGTTCACCGCATTGTTGGCCGATCCGGAGGCCACCGCGCAGTACGACCACGTCGTCTTTGACACCGCGCCGACGGGTCATACCCTGCGACTGCTCGCGCTACCGGCGGCGTGGACCGGATTCCTCAACGCGAGTACCGCCGGCACCACGTGCATTGGACCGTTGTCCGGCCTCACCCAGGCGCAGGACCGGTACCGAATCGCCCTCGACGCGCTGGCCGACCCCGCCACGACGACCCTTGTTCTCGTGACGCGCCCTGACAGCGGGTCGATCAACGAGGCCGATCGTGCCCGGGCCGAGTTGGAGCTGTTGGGCCTCACTAACCAGTACCTTTTGATCAACGGAGTCTTCACGGCCAAGAACCTTGAGGATGAGACCGCGCGGGCTCTGGAAGCCCGCCACCGCGAAGCACTAGAGAAGCTGCCCCGGTCATTGGCCGGGCTGCGACGCGAGATGCTTCCCCTGCTCTCCGGCGCTCCTATCGGCCCAAAGGCCCTACGTGATCTTCTCGAGGGACACGGCCCCGATGATGTTGCCATGGATGACTTTGACGCTGCGTCAACGTCACTGGCCGAGATCGCCGATTACGTTGCGAGAAGGGGTCACGGACTCGTCATGACCATGGGCAAGGGAGGCGTTGGCAAGACCACTATCGCCGCGGCCCTCGCCGTCGACCTAGCAGAGCGCGGACTTCCGGTCACGTTAACTACCACCGATCCCGCAGCCCATCTTCAAGACACCCTCGACGAGGGAGCGATTTGGCCTTCGAACCTTCTGGTCGAGCGAGTCGACCCCCACGTCGTGACCGCCGCGTACGTCGCCGACGTACTGGCGACAGCGGGAGCCGATCTCGACGAGGCTGGACGAGCGGTGCTCGAAGAGGATCTCCGATCTCCGTGCACCGAGGAGATTGCCGTCTTCAAGGCTTTTGCGGCAACTGTCGCCCGAGCGACTGACCGAATCGTCGTCCTTGACACTGCGCCAACCGGACACACCCTGCTACTCCTTGACGCTGCCGAGAGCTACAGCCGTGAGGTGAGTCGCCTTCAGGACCAAACCCCAAGTGACGTTTCGGAGTTACTGGGACGGTTGCGCGACCCCGATTTCACTTCTGTCATACTCGTCACCCTTCCAGAGCCGACCCCTGTCCATGAAGCGGCCGCTCTCCAAGGAGATCTGGACCGGGCAGGAATTCACCCCGCGGCATGGGTGGTCAACCAGAGTCTGTCGGCGACCGGCACGACCGACCCGACATTGGTAGCGCGCGCTAGGCACGAAGTTCGTTGGCTCCGGGAGATTCGTGACTACCATTCGCTGGTCGCGGTCGTCGCCTGGCAGCCGACGTCACCCACTGGGCCGCGCTCGCTGCAATCGCTCGTGGAGTCGACGCGCCAGGCCGTTGCACTAGTCCGGTAGCTGACTTTAAAGTCGTTAATAATAAAACCGAGTTTGACGCCACCGACCCTCTTGTCTTCGCCACGTTCCTTCCGGCGCTTTCAACCCTCGAAATACGTCAAGTCAAGACTTGACGACTCGAACAGGCCTCATATTTCTGCAACACCACAAGACAAGACCGACAGCAACAACACGGTTTCCTTTGAAACACAGGGAATTATCGAACAGTTCGACACGCAACAACCATCGGAAAGTTTCTCTTTGGATGGATCCGACGCGAACTAATCGATGGTCAGGCCAGTACCCGCGCCACCGACGATGTCGCTGAATCGGTAACCACGCTCCATCCTGCACGTCACAGTTTCGAGTCCTTCAACGCAGCGCTGAGGAAAAGGCTCAGTCGATCATCTCTCAGCGAGTGTCGAGGTATCCCACCAGATGGTGTTCAACTCTCTCATCGAGGATTCTGGTTGAGTGGCTAGGAATTCGCGGACTTCACCTTCTCGCGACGCCGGTAGGCAGAGTCGGATACGTATGAAATGGGCGGCCTGTTCGAGGTTCCGCTCCACGCGCATCGCACCGCTCCACTGCTCTCGGTGCACGTGGACACCGAGCTCTTCGAGCACGTCGACCAGGTCCGACGGAGTCGGTCCCTCGGGACGCTCGAGCTGCCAGAAGTGCCGCCACGCCTCGGACATTGACGCCAGAGGATGATGATCGGGCATCTCCAAGACCACGCGAACCCGCGCGTGATCGTCTAGCGCTCGAAGAAACGGGACTATGTCGCCTACGTTGTAGACGACGTGGTGCGCGGTCACAACGTCGGCGCCGGGTGTGGCGTCAGCCACGGCCGGCCAGAAGCCTTCGACTGTCTGACAGGTGACCCCGTGCTTCGCGGCGTTCGCCTGGAACATCGTCAGCATCTCGGCTTGGTGATCCACGCCGATCACGTGGGCTGCCGGAGGCGTCAGCGCAAAGGCGGCGATTCCGCCTCCGCAGCCGACGTCCAGCACGGTGCCACCCACGGGGACTGCTTCTCGCGCCCGATCATGCGACGGCGAGGACTCGATGACGTCAGGAATCTGGAAGAGCACCGGCGGGTGAATCCACGGACTCTCCTGCGCCGACGCCAGTACGTCGTCGGGCAGCGCCCAGGCGTCAAGTGACTGACGCCATCGGTCAGCCGCGGTGGTCACGGGTTCAGCGCCCCAGGAGCCGAGCGAAAAATCCCTCACCTGGACTCGAACTCGACGTTGACGCTGCCGAGTTCTGGCCGCACGTGCACCGCTGATTCTTTGGTATGCCGGCCAACGCCTGCTCGATATGGTTCCCGCATCCACGCCACGTCGGCTTTGAACACTTCCTACAAGTTGCTTGATGACACATCAGTTATTGCCTTTCTCTCTATTGTTGATGATTCGTGGCGTCAGCCGACGAGCTGGGGAGTCACGGCCGCGGGCGAGGAGTGCCACGTCTTGTAGCCGCCATCGAGGTTCACCGCTCGAAAGCCGAGTTCGTTCAGGAGCAGCGTCGCGACGTGGCCTCGCTGGCCAACCTGGCAGTTGACGACGGTCTCGACGTCGTCGAGTTCCCCGAACCTCTCGCGGAGTTGATCGACCGGGATGTTGAGCGCCCCGGGCAACGAACCACGAGCGAACTCCTTGGGTGTGCGCACGTCGACGAACTGGGCACCTCGGGCCCGGTAGTTGTCAACTTCACTCCACTGCACCGTTTCGACGAGCCCGGAGAGCAGGTTCTCGGCGATGTAGCCGAGCATGTTGACGGGGTCCTTCGCCGAGCCGAATGGCGGTGCGTAGGCGAGCTCCAGGTCCGCGAGTTCCGGGGCCGTCAGTCCGGCCCGAATGGCGGTAGCGAGCACGTCGATGCGCTTGTCGACACCCTCGGTGCCGACGCCCTGGGCACCGAGAATCGCTCCCGATGCCGGATCAACGAGCAGTTTGAGCGCCATAACCTTGGCCCCGGGGTAGTAACTCGCGTGCGACACCGGGTGCGTGTGGATGGCGAGGAATGCTCGGCCCTGCAACGCGAGTCGCTTCTCGTTCCAACCCGTCGTCGCGATTGTAAGGTCGAAAACCTTCACGATCGCGGTTCCGATCGTCGCACGGGGTCGCACGATGCGTCCGGCGATGTGATCCGCCACGATTCGTCCGTGGCGGTTGGCGAGGTTGGCGAGGGGAACCAGCGTGCCCGCTCCGTCGAGGGCGTCCTTCTTCTCGGCGGCGTCTCCAATCGCGTATATGTTCGACACACTGGTCCGGTTGAACTCGTCGACGGCGATGCCACCGCGCTCGCCGATGGAGAGTCCCGCTGCGCGGGCCAGGCTCGTATCGGGGCGAACCCCAATGGCGACGATCACCAGGTCCGCCGGAACGACCTCGCCAGAGGCCAGTCGCACGTCCCTCGACGTTATCGCCTCGACCGAATCGCCGAGATGCAGCGACACGCCGTGGCGCCGCAGTTCGTTCGCGACCGGCGCCGCCATCTCGGGGTCCAGGGGGGCCAGGACCTGCGCCGTCGCCTCGATAATGGTGGTGGCAATGCCGCGATGCCTCAGGTTCTCCGCGATCTCCACGCCGATGAACCCTCCCCCGATGACGACCGCATTTTCGGGTGACGTCTCCACGGCGCTCACCATCCGTTCCACGTCCTCGACGGTGCGAAGCGGCAGCGCTCCCTCTATGCCAGGAATCGGCGGTATGACGGCCGACGCCCCCGGGCTCAGGATCAGGTAGTCGTAGGAGAGTTCGTACGAGTCGCCCCTCACGAGGTTCTTGACCGACACGGTGCGGGTCGAGGAATCGATGGCTACGGCCTCGGTGTCGACGCGTACGTCGAGCCGGAACCGGGCGTGCAGTGACGCCGGAGTTTGGAGCAACAGCGACTCCTCATCCCCGATAACTCCACCCACGAAGTATGGAAGCCCGCAGTTGGCGTACGAGACGTGGCCGCTCCTTTCGAGCACAATGATGTCAGCGTCGTTGTCCAGGCGACGAAGCCTCGTCGCCGCCGACATGCCGCCGGCTACTCCTCCGATAATGACTACTTTCATATTTCTCCCTACGCCAAGCTCAAGAAGAGCTTCTGCAATTTTTCGGTCATTGGACCGCTTTCAATGTCGGGGTCAACGAGGCGCTCCTTGAGGCTCGCCGAGATCAGCGTGAACGCAGCGGTATTGATGGCCTTTCCCACGGCCGCCATCTGAATGACGATGTCCTCGCAGGAGCTTCCCTCTTCCAGCATGCGTACGACGCCACCCAACTGACCGTGGGCTCGCTTCAGCCGCTTCGTGATCGAGGCGATCTGGTCTTCGTCCTGAAGTGTGTGCGGTGCATCAAATAGAGTCACTGGCTTCCTTTCGCCGGAATCCTGCAGAGTGGTGAGTCGTACAACTGCTGATCGAGACCATTCACATACGACCTATCGACCCTTGAAGGGCTGACCCATCAGCGGGGCGAGAAGGCATACGTTTGCGACACCGGCGAACAGAGGAACCAAACCAATGACAGACAGAACCAACCATCCACCCCCCAGCGCGATCCCAATGCCGATCAGAATGGCTCCGGCTACGACGCGCGCCAGCCGCCCACTTCCCGATGACATGAACTTGACGAATTCCATTCGTGCTCCAATCTCAGCGGGCCTTTCGGCCCGCGCGCCGACTCATGATCGGTGGCTTTCGTCTAGTATATACCCCTAGGGGTATTACTGCAAACAGGTTGACAGTGCCCGAGGAGGAGTGCCAATGGCAACAGTTGAGATGACAGAGAAGAACTTCGAGGAGATCGTGACGTCCAATGACGTGGTCCTGATTGACTTCTGGGCGGCGTGGTGCGGACCTTGCCGATCATTCGCACCGATCTTTGAGAAGACGTCGGAAAACTATCCTGACGCCGTGTTCGGTAAGGTCGACACTGAAGCCCAGCAAGGTCTGGCGGCATCGTTCAATATCATGTCAATCCCGACCTTGATGATCATTCGCGAAAACGTGGTCGTCTTCAGTCAAGCCGGTGCGTTACCCGAGACGGCGCTCGTCGAGCTCGTCGAAAAGGTTCTGAGCCTCGATATGCAAGAGGTGCATCGCCAAGTACTCGCCCAGCAGAGTGCGAGCTCGTAAGCAACCGTCAGACCATTCCTCGGATAGGTGACACCCTAGGCTTCCCCATCCTTAGCCCTGAACGCCGGTCCGGGTGATTCGCGAAACCTGCACGTGCCCATCATCTTCCAGGCAACGCGTACGAGCGGCGGTCGTGCACGCGAGCCATCCATGCAGACGCAACGGTCACGACACTTCGCAGCTACCCTGAGTCAACCCGGCGAGCAGGTACGGCCTTGGAATCGTGGGTCGGCGTACCATCCAGACGACGGATCTGGGGTGAAGTCGCCGGACGTTGGATCCTGAAGGTAGGAAAACCGTGGCTCGCCGCCTACGGCGATCTGAGCGACAGCAACGAGGAGTCGCTGGATGTCCTCTTCAGTGGTATTGATGCCACAACTGGCGCGTACAGCTCCGGGGACGTGATGGCGATCACCTTTTCGAATGTCCGCACGGAACCGCGCAACTTGGTCTTCGCTGAGCCCCAACAAGCGCATTAGGTAGGGGTGTGCACAGAAGCATCCGTGGCGAACGCCAATTCCGAACTCGGCCGAAAGGCGTGCCGCCACGAGACCAAAAGGCACCCCCGCAACACTGAACGTCGCCACGGGCAGCGTGTCCGTCTCGAGGTCCGGTCCGAGAAGTCGCACACCGGCAATGCCCATAAGTCCGCTCCGCAATGCGCGCGACATGCTCCGGTCGTGCTCGATCATCGCTGGCCATCCGACTTCGGACAGCGCGTCAATCGCTGCGTGCAGAGCAACGGCGCCCACGACGTTTGGCGAGCCCGCCTCCTCGCGCTCCGGCGGATCGGTCCACACGACCTCGTCGAGATCGACCAGGTCCACGGCGCCTCCGCCGGCGAGAAAAGGGTCACCCTCGACGAAGGCGGCTCTCGGTCCTACGAGCACCCCCGCTCCGAATGGTGCATACATTTTGTGTCCGCTCCACGCGACGAAGTCCGCAGTGCTCGGAAGAGGACGGTGAGGTGCGAGTTGAGCACCGTCGACCACCACCTGGATTCCACGAGAATGAGCCGCCGCGATGATCTCATCGATTGGAGGTATCCAGCCGGTGATATTCGAAGCTCCGGTGACGCTAAGGAGCCGAGGAGTGGGCGATGCGTCCAGAGCCGCCTCAACATCGCTAACCGTGAACGTGCCGTCCAACCCGCACTCCACGTACCGGCACGTCGCCACACGAGACCACGGCAACAGGTTCGCGTGGTGTTCGACCACGGTGGTCGCGACGACATCATCGGCATTCAGCCTTAGGCGGTAGACGAGATGGTTGATGGCCTCGGTCGTGTTGCGACAGATGATCGCCACGTCATCGCGGCCCTCTCGCCCGGCGAAGCGTAGGGCGGCTTCCCGAGCATTCTCGTACTCGGTGGTCGCCACCTGGGATTTGTAGCCGGCCCCTCGGTGAACGCTCGAATACAACGGCAGGAAATCCTGAACGCGAGTCATCACCGAAGGAAGGACTCCGGTGGACGCTGCGGCATCCAGCCCCGCATAAGGACGCTCAACACCGTCAATGCAGGGCACCAGAGCCCCGTCGCCAACAAGTGCAAGGGGAAGTTTCACGGAAGCCACTTCGGCCTTCTCGATAGGCATTGTGCACAATCTCCATGCTCGGTGCCTACAAGTGCTCGATTGGATCCTACCGACCTTGATCGAGGAAATGGTAGGGCTACCTTTGGGGCGATGAGAGCCATCGGAACGCCTCCTGATCACCCTGAAGTTGAAGCCGCCGCCGCAAAACCGGATTGTCAGTCGCCTGGCTCGCGTGTCGGGCAATGGCTTTCTTCTGGCGTCCCCGATCAACAGGAATCAGGAAATCCACTTCCTCAACCGACCGACCGATGAACGGCGCGCCGAACTCGCCACGTAGCGTATCGGCGACGAATTCGGGCAAGGCCCACGCCAGCACCGGCAAGTCGATCTCCTTGCCAATCGCCAACGCGGCGTTGGTCGCCCGGCAATGATCAGCGTGTCCGGTGATGCCGCCCTCATCAAAAACCAGGAGGAGATCTGCCCGTACGCGTTCGCCCACTCGCTGGATGTGTCTGGCCAGCAGACCAAGTGGCTGATCGCTCAAACCACCGTCGGGAAAGTCGAGCAGTTCGACTTGATCGACGCCAAGTTCGACGGCGGCGTCAGCGAGTTCTCCAGCGCGGACGCGACCGAGCTCGGGAGTGTCCGCGCCAAGCGTTGAAGCTTCGCCGAGAGTAAAGCAAAGCACTGCCGTCGATGATCCCAAGTCGGCGAAAGTGGCCAACGTCGCGCCAAGCCCGAAGCTCTCGTCGTCTGGATGCGCGCACACGGCGAGAACCGAGACCGCCTTGGGAAGTCCGTCTTGCCTATATTCCCCGTGACTGTCATCCATATTGCACCTCGACTATGAACTCAGAAGGACATACTCTGAAAGAGTCCCCATTATAGCAGATACCCCAGGGGGTATAATGGAATGAATTCACCGATCACGCTAGTCCGCCACGTGAGGCCCAACCTTGAGGTTCCCTCGCTCCCCAGACGCAGTCCCAGGAGACCCCTGCGTCAGTCGAACGACTGAAGCCAACCCAACTGGGCTGGGGTGACCCTCGTCAGAATGATGAGCAGAGCAAGGGTGTCGAGATGCACGCCGGTGCACCATAGACAAACGTGACCAATGATCAGAATTTCGGCAGCCACGAGCCAAAGAACGAAGATCATGCCGACTACGGAAAGCGTGAGGCGAAAAATGGCGAGCCATCGCTCGGGGCGTCTCCACACCAGTGGCGAATTCAAAATGCTCATAACGGTGAAGTACCCAAGACCCAGTATCACGACAGGGATTCCAAGTGCATAGGACTCCGGTGACGTCGTAACCTTCGTGCAGCTAAGTTCGCCGGTTCCCGAACAAGCCAAGATGGTCGGCATCGTGAAATGGGCAATGGTCATATATGTCGACAGTCCCAAACCTGTCAGGCTCAGCAAGAACGTGGTCACGACGGCCCAACGCGCAGCTGGCGGTGTCGAAGTGGAAGTCTGCGCAACCAAAGTGGACACGTTAGAACCTGCGAGACCGGGGTACAGCAGCCTGACCGATGGTCGGACCAAGGTGGGCTGGTCCACGCGAAGAATGGCTGAACGGCTCGATAGCGCATGCGCAACCATGGCTTGACCTTCGCCTTGCTCGCCGTGATGGAGCGTCCAAGCGCGTGAGACGTCCGAATTCAGATTCGCTATCTGCAAGCTCTCTACAGGTCATGATGGCTGGTCGGTCTTCACCCGGGCCACTAGCGGTGAGCTCTCGTCACCATCTTCAGCATCCGATAGTTGAATGCCGCGAATCGCATCACCTGGTACGGCGGGCTCCTGCGGGCTCGCAACGTTCTCGCCGTCGGTAGGGGTGCCTCGGCAATACTGCGCTCTGCGTCACTCAATTGATTCACACTTTCTCACTCTTGACGAGGGTGTCACCGCATCACTCGGGAATCAGGAACCAGCCGAAACGGGCCTTCGCCTTGTAGATGAACAAGTAATGCAACAGCAGCTTCGTCCAGTGCCCGCTGAGCCCAATCTCGCCCGAGGTCTGCTTCAGATCCCGACCGGATCCCGGGAAGCGCTGCCGGTCCGGGATGATCGGGTACATGGTTATCGCCGCCGCCGACCCCTTGCGCAGTCCGGTACCCGCGGAGGCGATACACGCGGCGCCCATCTTGGCCATGGAGGCCGTGCGAAGCGGTGCCTGGTCACCGTGACGAATGCGCCCCGCGATGGACTGCGCCACGATCCGACCCATGACGCCCGACGGCATCCCGGTGCGCGGCGGCGCGGGCGAGATGACGGTGCCGTTCGGGCTCTTCCTCGGCTCGGAGATGGCGTGCGGCGGCGCGAAGGCGATGCCGACACCGAAGACGTTGGCGTACAAGGGGCACTGGTAGGTCTTCGGCCAGTCCTCGGGACTCCACTGGTCGTAGGGCTTGGCCTCGTAGTCGGCGTCCACTCTCAAGAACCCGTTCGGGGCGAACAGGACGTCCGTGATGTCCGCGCCGTCTTTCGCGTAGGCCTTCATATCGACACCGCGGAAGGGAGGCAGGAGCATGGCGAAGTCGAAGGCCAGGGTGTGCTTGGATCCGTCGAGCTCTTCGTAGTAGATGACGCCCGGATCCACCTTCTCCACGTGGGCGCGCAGAATAGCCCGCACGCCGCGTTCGCGAAACAGCGACTCCGTCCACATCTTGCTGCTCGTCTCGAAGCCGTTCTGCGCGAAGGTCATCCCGCCCACGCCTAGGTCCCCGAGGTCGTACTCGTTCGAGAGGTAGACCACTTCGGCGAGGTCGCGCACGCCGCACTCTCTGAGTTCGTGCTCGACGTTGAAGGTGTACTCGAAGGCCGCTCCCTCGCACGTGCAGGTGCCGTGGCCGACACCGATTACCAGCGTCTTGCGTTCGCCCCGTTTGAGCGCCTCGATTATCTTCTCGAGTGCGGCCGCTGACTGCTCGGCGTGACCAGCGGTGCAGACCGACCACGAGTTGCCCTCGGGACCGAGACCTGGCGTCGCCTGGAAGTTCAGTTTTGGTCCGGTCGCCACGATGAGGTAGTCGTACTGGAGCTGCTCTTGCTCGCCGGCCCGACTGGGCTCGGTGTAGACGATGTCAACGAATCCCTTTCCATCAGACGAATCACCCTCGGGGTGGATGGCCACGGCCTTAGCCTGGCGAAACTCGATATGCTTGCGCTTGTAGATCGAGGCGAGAGGAAACGTCACTTGGTCCTTGGTCATCTTCCCCACGCCGACCCAGATATTCGAAGGTATCCAGTTCCAGTTGGAGTTGGGCGACACCACGACGATCTCGTGCTGTCGCTTCAACTGGCGCTGAAGATGAAGCGCCGCAGTATGACCGGAAATACCGGCGCCGAGAATCACTACACGAGCCATGAATACCTCCCTTTTGCATTACACGACACTGCGTCGTTGCTCGGCCCGGGTGTCCTCAGGTCGCGACTCTTAGTGAATAGCCCGCGCCGGCGCAGCCGACGCTCGGGCAACTCCCCATTACAAATAGTCCCTGTGAATCCACTGACGAATGTCACGATTCTCCGATCGCCCAACTCTTGCGGGACGGGCCCATCAACGGTGCGAACGCACCCACGTCCACCATATTGGCGACCAGTCGCACCAAACCGATGACTGTCACAATGCCTGCGCCGATGATTCCTACGACCACCAGGGCGATGCCCACCGCGGCGCACCAAAGCCGACCGGGACTCGATGACAGGAATTTGGCGAATTTCATATTCACTCCGGTTTGATGATCTCTGGCGGAACGCTAATCCAGACCTCGTTGGAACGACGCGAAGCCTCAACATCAGAGCATATACCCTTAGGGGTATAATGACATAGCGGTCAATGCCGACGAATCCGATGAGGTTAGCCATGGGTGGAGCTATATGACGGGCATTTCCCATCAAAGCCCGTATCAAGGCGAGATCTGCCTTGCGATACGACGACCGTTGCCGCCCCGAATTCGGGTTGCCTTCAGCCATTGGTCAACGGAGTACCAAAGTCACGCCGTAGCTGGCACAAGCATTCGACTATTCGAGTGGCGCTGACGTGACCTCATCTTCCATTGGCGACCAGTGGCAGACGCTTTCCCAAATCGTGGAGATTCGCTCCCAGTGGATCATCCTCGTGGCCGAGCGTCTCCGTGACAACGAGGGGCGAGAGTTCGAATACTGGCGCATTGAGAAGTCCAACTCGCTTCTGGTGGTCGTCGAGTACCGCGACTTACTCATCCTGCCTCAACCCACTTATCGTCCCGGCGTCGCCAGAGTGACCCGAGATCTCGCCGGCGGACGGTTCGACGGATCGTTGTCCAAACGCACCACTGCCCAGGAGATTCTTCGTCGCGAATTCCACCTCACTGGTGCCGTCAAGGCGAGTATCACTGGGCTCAACAAAACGGGTTGGGACATCGACAGCTCTACATCGAACCAGCAGCTCTACGCCGTGGTGGCTAACGTCGACGCCTCCACGGAAATTCCGAGCAGTCGAATCGGGACGTCATACCCAGCGACCGTTGTGGGGGGCCGGTCGTTGCGCGACGACCTAACGTGCCTCCAATGTCGGGCCGCCGTTGAGGCTTGGCTGGATCGTCGCACCTCCTAAGGCGCCAATCAAGGTCGAAGTTGGAGCCCGTCACCGAGCTTGCCGGACGTTCTAGCCAGGACTTTGCAATGAACCTCCGACGAGCGCCGTTCCTCTCCATCGTTGCTTCATCAAAGTGCTTCTGTTGCTTGAACTGCGCTCCGGAAACCGCGGAACGGTCAATAATCGGCCCAGGGCCGGTGTCGACCTGTTGAGTGACGTTGCCGTCCAGGTCGGTGGCGCGTTCAGCAGCGTGGCTTGGTGCTCGCCCGGGTGCGATGATCCGCAATCGACCAAGGGCGGCCACGAGCTCGCGCTCTCCGGGGAAGTTTCGCTGGATGCGAAGAGTGAAGGGTCGCCCGACTCTGACAATTCGCTCGGCCACGCGCAAGACCGTATAGCGCGGGAACCTGACTTCGGCACTCTCGCGTTACAAGACGCCGGCCCTTGCGGACCTCGACTTCACGCCGACCTCTACTCCGACGCTGCCGCGCAGTGAGATCGACCTAAGCATGGTCACTCCAAAGAGGTTGAACGTCTCCACGCCGGTCTCGGCGCTGTGCACCGAAATTGTTGTCAACGGCTATCGGGGCGGAATACGCCGACGGAGATTTTTCGGTGCTGCTGCTCGAACAGGCCCGTGGCGCTGGACCCCAGATGTATGTTGAAAATATAACGGTGGACGACGCACTGAGCGGAGGTAGGAAATGAGAGAAGGATTCGGCCCAACGATTATGACCCCCGGGCACATGGGGGTGGATTTCGAAACCCGTGTCGATTTTGATCGTCTGCGGAGTTACCGATTCGCCCGTGCCCAAGAGGCCCTCGAAGCGAGTGAGTTCGGGGCCCTGCTGCTCTTTGACTTCTACAACATTCGCTACGTCACCGGCACGTGGGTGGGCGGTGCGCTCGGTGACAAGATGACGCGATACTGTCTCTTGACACGTGACCATGATCCAATTGTCTGGGACTTCGGTTCCGCCGTTATTCACCACCAACTCTTTTCACCCTGGCTCGAACCCGAAAACTCTCGTGCGGGCATGCTGGGTCTGCGTGGAGCGATTGCTCCACAGGCCGGCCTCTTCGAGTCAGCAGTGAAAGAGATCGTCGGAATACTCGCAGAGCACGGTGTACTCGGCCAGCCAATTGGCATCGATATCGTCGAGCTGCCGTTCCTCTTCGAGATGCAGTCGCAGGGTGTGGAAGTTCGAGACGCCCAGCAGACGATGCTCGACGCGCGCCAGATAAAGTCGCCGGACGAAATCATGCTGCTCTCACAGGCCGCGGCAATGGTCGACGGTGTCTATCAGGACATCTTTGAAGCCCTCAAGCCCGGTGTTCGTGAGAACGAGATCGTCGCCCTCGCCAACAAGCGACTCTACGAGATGGGTTCCGACCAGGTCGAGGCAATTAACGCAATCTCGGGTGAGCGGTGCAACCCGCACCCGCACAACTTCACCGACCGAATTATCCGTCCCGGTGACCAGGCATTCTTTGACATCATCCATTCGTTCAATGGTTACCGAACGTGCTACTACCGGACCCTGGCCGTCGGCAGTTCGACCGCTCCACAGCGCGACGCCTACACCCAGGCACGCGAGTGGATGGATAAGGCCATCGATCTGGTCAGTCCCGGTACTGGCACCGACGTGATCGCCAAAGCCTGGCCCGCCGCAACTGACTTCGGATTCGCCAGCGAGATGGCGGCCTTCGGTCTGCAGTTCGGCCATGGCCTCGGCCTCGGACTGCACGAGCGTCCGGTGATCAGTCGCCTTAACAGTCTCACCAACCCGATTGAACTGAAGACCGGCATGGTCTTTGCTCTCGAGACATATTGCCCCGCTTCGGATGGCGTCTCCGCGGCCCGTATCGAAGAAGAAGTCGTTGTCACCGACGATGGCCCATCAATTCTTACGCGATTTCCCGCGCAAGAGTTAATGGTTGCCAACAAATACTGAGGGGGCAAGTACGACCACGACTACCACCATTGAGTCGGGTCCTTCGGACTTCGAGACGGAACTGAGCATGTACGGCGAGTAAGGCGGCGTTGCACAAGTTCGAACACACCAAGACCTCTTCTGGGGGCACTCCCCCAGGCGTGCGAGTCACGTCCCATATGGTCAAGGGATGGTCGGGGCGGGATTTGCTACCGCGTTGCAGAAGACGGACTGGACCATCGCGATGTAGCGTGGCCGCGCTTACTGGCGCGCGATGTGCCAAAGACCGCGGCACTGGCCGAACTCTTGGTCTGCGCACGTAGTTCCTCCGCGCCGCAGCTAAGGAAAAGGTTGGCCACGAGTCCCTTTCGATATCGAGAGCGGGCAGAACGTCTCGTTGGCTCGGCAAAAGAAGTGGGGGAGAAACCTCTACTCCATGTTCCTTGACCGCCCAGCACTACTCAGGCACCGTCTTCGCTGAGGTACGTGTCCGTGTGCATACGGTGAGACCAGGTCGAGGAACGTAGTATTGGAAACGTCCTTCCAGGCCCATTGAGCGTCGCTAGCAGGGCTCTAACTTGAGATCCCGGGTTCGATTTTCAGTGCCCGGGCCGCCAACCGCGACTTGGAGACGCCAGGAGCAGGGCACCAAACTCCTGTTATTCGTTAATGTTCAGTCAAACTCCTTGACTACCTTCCCTCTCTACTGTCGGTTGGTGTCGCACGGCACAAGTGGTGTGAATCGGGTTTGCCTCGGTGCATGAATACCCTCCGGGGTATATAGACTGCACGGATGACCTTTGCCAAAGCACCTCTGCTCACGCCCAACAACGACCTCATCAATGATCCTGAGCCAACGCCCGGGATACTCGGCAGGCTTGGCGCCTGGTCCGTCGCGCACAAGCGTCGCGTCTTTCTCACCTGGCTTCTCATCGTTGTGGTGTTAGGTATTTTTGCCCCCAATGTTGAAAAAGCATTGAGCGGTGCCGGCTGGCAGGCCGACGGATCGCAGTCCGTGGCGGTGAGGCAGTTGGCTCAAAAGGACTTTGGTGGCCAGGCCAGTTCGGCAATCGAAGTGGTGATCCAGTCGAGTTCCTCGCTCACGAGCCCTGCCGCAGTTTCCACAATTCACAACGTTGAGAAGATGCTGAAGGAGGATTCAGACATCAGTGAGGTTGTGACTCCGGTACCGGGCATTTCCATCAGCCGTAATGACAAGACTGCCATCGTGCTCGGCGGGGCTGGCGCTGACCCCAACACGATGGTTCGCGCGGCCGATGCGCTGAAGGCGCCTCTGGCTGCCCTGGGCTCCAAGGGAATCACCGTGACTGCGACCGGCGCGTCGGTGCTCTGGTCAGACTTCAACACGGCGAACCGCACGGCCATGATGAGGTCCGAGATGTTCTCCTGGCCAGTGACGTTGGCGATCCTGGTGCTCGCTTTTGGTTCGCTGGTCGCGGCGGGCCTTCCCCTGTTGCTCACCATGGCGGGCCTGTTGAGCGCCGCGGGAATGTTGGATCTGTTGACGAAGATCACCCCCATCTCAATTTGGGCCATGAACTTCGCCTTGATGTTCGCCTTGGCTTTGGGCATCGACTACGCGCTGTTCATAGTGGTGCGTTTTCGCGGTGCGCACTTCGGTCGAAACCGAGACGTCAGGCATTCGGTGTCCGAGACCATGGACTCAGCCGGTAAGGCCGTGCTCTTCTCAGGCGTTACCGTTCTTATTTCGCTCTCCAGCGTCATGGTTGTCCCTTCACCAGCGTTCCGGTCAATGGCTGGTGGCATCATGCTGGCCGTGGCGTTCGTGCTGGCGGCGTCGCTCACCTTGCTGCCCGCGGTATTAGGGCACCTGGGTGACCGAGTTGACTCGTGGTCCCTGCCATGGGTGCACGCTGGCGAGCACCGTTCAAAGCGCTTCGCCAAATGGGGTGAACTCTTGTGGCGGCGCCCGCTGATCTTCGGCGCGGCCGTATTGATCGCCCTCATCGCTCTGGCCATCCCGGTCCTTGGACTCAAGACTGCGATGCCATCGATCAAAGTCGTCCCACCTTCGGCATCGTCACGAATCGGCTACGAAGAAGTGCAGAAGGCCTTCGGCGCCGGCGCACCCGGCCAACTTCAGGTGATTGTGCGCGCGAGCGAAGTGACCGCCGCACAGACTGTCTTGAACCACGACAAGGGTCTGGCGGGTGTCACGCCAGTGCAGTACTCAAAGGATGGTTCGAACCTTGCAATGATGGGGGCCATCCCCAACGTTGACCCGTCGAGTCCGGTGCTCGGCACGACCATCCAACGTCTGCGCCTCGAGCTGCCCAAGGGGAGCCTCGTGGGAGGTGCGCCGGCGGAGAACTACGACCTCCAGGCGGCGCTGTCGTCCAAGACCCCCGTCGTGATTGGTCTCGTGCTGTTGCTCGGCTTCCTACTGCTCGTCATCGCACTCCGTGCGCTGCTCATTGCCGCGATCGGCGTCCTCACCAGCCTGCTCGCGACCGGAGGTGCGTTTGGCGTTGCTCGTCTCGTCTTTCAAAATGGCGATGGTCATGCACTCCTCGGCTTCGTGCCCCAAGGGTTCCTTGACGCGTGGGGTCCGGTATTCTTCTTTGCCATGATCTTCGCCATCTCCATGGACTACACGGTCTTTCTTCTCTCGAGTGCGAAAGAGCACTACGAACTCAGTGGTGACCCGAAGGACGCCATGGTCAATGGGATTGCCCATTCCGGTCGAGTCATCTTCTCGGCGGCGGCCGTGATGATTGCGGTGTTCTTCACCTTTGCGCTCTCGGGTCCCCTTCCCCCGAAGGAAATGGGAATCATCCTTGGTGTGGCGGTGTTCCTCGACGCATTCCTGGTGCGATTGGTGCTCGTACCGGTGCTCCTGCGCCTGACTGGTCGTGCCGCATGGTGGTTGCCCACCTGGCTCGACAGACTCCTGCCAAAAGTCAACTTCGCACACGGATGAGTCCCCGTGCCCTGGGAGATACCTAACATGAAGCAACCGGCGCCTCAATGAAGGAGAGGGAATGACTACGAAGAAGACCTCACACGTCCTACGAGACGAGGAGCAGTTGGCGGCAATAACCAAACGGATTAAGCGCGCTCACGGCCAGATGGGTGCCATAGTGCGGATGCTCGAAGAAGGACGTTCGTGCGAGGACATTGTCACGCAGATGGCGGCTGTTGGTAAAGCGGTGAACACAGCGGCCTTCACGCTCATTTCGGCCAGCCTCAAGGAATGCATCATTGACCCAGAAATCAACAGTGACGAAATAACTCAGAAATTGCAGAAACTCTTTCTTAGCCTGGCTTAACCGAGATGAAAAGAGGTGCTGCGAAGGAGAATCGGACGGATCAAGGGCCGGGAGCGACGTGGGATCAGCGCTACGCGTCGCTGGGATGGTCACGCGTACCGGACGTGAGTCTGGTCGAGAAAGTGGCCCCGTTGACTCCGGGTCGGGCGTTGGACCTCGGCTGCGGAACCGGGCGAAACAGCCTGTGGCTGGCCCGCCAGGGTTGGGAGGTGACGGGAGTTGACGCATCGAAAGTTGGGCTCCAGATGGCCACCGACCAAGCCGCTCGCGAGGGTCTGCGGTTCACCACCGAGCAGGTGAACCTCGCCTCCTACCAACCGGCTCCCGGGTACTACGACCTCGTAGTCATCGCCAATATCCACCCCGCTCCCGAACTGCGGGACGTCGTCTTCGATCGCGCCGGCGCGGCCGTGGCGACGGGCGGCCACCTTTACATCATCGGTCACCACGTCGACGCGCTCGGGCGATCCGGTCCGCCCTCGCGCGAGCGCCTCTTCGAGGAGTCACTCTTTCGTGACCGCTTCGACGGGTTCTCAATTGTAACGCTGGAGCGTCGCGAGACCACTTCCGACGACGGCGAGGCACCGGATGTTTCGATGCTGCTGTGGGCCGTAAAGAATAATCGAGAGGATGGAGTCGGACGGTGAACCCCCTCACCAGCACGGACCGTTCAACGCGCGAGCGTCGCGACCTCGCTCTCGCCGTCATTGCGGCCGCTCAGTTGATGGTCATGCTCGACTTGACAATCACCAACGTGGCCCTACCGTCGATTCAGCACAGCCTGCATTTCTCGACGACGAATCTGACGTGGGTCATCGATGCCTACGTGCTGGTCTTTGGTGGTTTGCTCTTACTGGGGGGGCGAGCGGGTGACATCCTGGGCCGACGTCGAATGTTCTTCGTCGGCATCACGCTGTTCGCGCTGGCCTCGCTCGCGGGTGGTCTCGCCACGACCCAGTTGTTGCTAGTGACGGCTCGTGCCGTTCAAGGCGTTGGCGCCGCCATCGCGTCACCCACGGCCCTCGCGCTGATTGCCGTCACATTCCCCGAGGGTTCGGCCAGAAACCGGGCAATGGCCGTCTACGCCAGCATGACGGCGGCCGGCGGCGCCCTGGGCCTCATCTTGGGTGGTGCCCTCGTCGAGTGGGCGTCGTGGCGATGGGTCTTCTTCGTCAACGTCCCGATCGGACTCCTGGTAATGACCGCGACGCCCTTCGTGCTACCGAAGGTCGACGGTCACGGTGGACGCCTTGATATCCCCGGTGCCATAACCGCCTCGAGCGGCGTGGCCTTTTTGGTCTACGGACTCGTCCACGCGCCGACGGCGGGGTGGACGGCTACCACGACACTCTTGTCCTTTGGTGCCGCGGCGTTGTTGCTGGCGGTGTTCGCGCTCATTGAGCAGCGCGTGTCCCAACCCCTGATTCCGCTGAGCTTCTTGCGCCACCGAAACCGTGCCGGTGGCTACGCCATCATGATGTTGATCGGTGCGTCGATGCTGTCACTGTTGTTCTTCTTGACTCAGTTCCTGCAAGAGGAGATGCACTACAGTTCGCTGCAAGCCGGTGTCTCGTATCTCCCGGTCCCGGTGATGGTCGCCTCAACCAGCATCTTCCTGTCTCACAGGATTAGGAGGTTCGGAGTACGGGTCTTTCTGACGACCGGGCCGCTGATGGTGGCGGTGGGCATCCTTTGGGCATCGTTTCTGACTCCAACCTCGTCGTATTGGCACGTCCTCGGACCGCTCGCCACCTTTGGCTTGGGCATGGGGCTCTCCATTGTCCCCCTCACGTTGAACGCCGTGTCGTCGGTGCGCAACCACGAGCAGGGCCTCGCTTCGTCGTTGTTAAACACGAGCCAGCAGATAGGCGGCTCCCTCGGACTGGCAGTCCTGGTGACCGTTGCGGCAACCGTGCGAAATCACCAACTCGCCACGTCCACCCACGCGACGTCGTCGATGTTGGTAAAGGCACAACTCGCCGCCACAGTGCAAGGTTTCCAAGCGGCCCTGCGAGTGGGCGCGCTGAGCTCGCTGATCGCCTTCTTGATAGCGCTGCTCGTCGTGCGAACTCCGCAATCGGTGGGGCAGCCGGAGAGTGTGCCCGGGGCCGTTCCCGTAGGCGAGGCGCCCCTGGGGTGGGACTCGTAGCGCCAGCACCGCGGCGTCACTGGCGTGGGTACGACGGCCCGGCCACCCGTGGTGGCCTCGTGGCGAGGCCGCCTCTGTCCGCGACTGTGACGTCAATGAAGAAACGTCTACCCCGCGGTGAAGTTAGCGGCAACGAGACCGCGCGCGAACCCTTCATTCACAATCAAGTACGCCGAACTCCTCGGATCCGTCGTGGCGAGATCCACTCGTCTCGGCGATGCGTGGGACGTCACTGCGAACCCAAACGCCGCGAGAGCGGACCACCCGACTTCGGTTCGCCAAAATACTGATCTCCGGCGTCACCTGGAGTCGGGCATGGTCACAGCTAGTCGCACGACTCCGACCCGCCAGGCTATTGGCGGCCTACGAAGGCGGGCAGAGTTGTTGCGCCTCGCGGAACGCGATGCCGGTTGGTCGTACGGCGACCGGTATGGCGTTGAAGTGCCGACACCTGGCCCACGCCCACTCGATGAACCACCCCTCATGCGGGCCTCCGCCAACGGAGAAGAGATCCTGGAGCGCGAAATCACTTCTCCAACGTCGAGTACCATGCGCGTGAATTCAATTCGATGGGTGACGATGCATGAAAGCCTTTCAGGACTATTACCCGGAACATCTCTCGCACTGCTACGGCTGCGGCAACCTGAACGAACATGGCTACGGAATCAGAACGTTCTGGGACGGCGACGAGAGTGTGACTCGCTTCTTGCCCCAGCCCTTTCACACGGCGGTTCCGGGCCTTGTCTACGGCGGGCTGTTGGCCTCGCTGATCGATTGCCACAGTACGGGCACCGCCGCCGCCGCGATGTACCGCGACGAGAGGCGCGAGATGGACAGCTTCCCGTCGTTTCGCTTCGTCACGGGGTCGTTGCAGGTTCGCTATCTTATGCCGACGCCGCTCGGCCCGGAACTAGTGATTCGCGGGCGGGTGGAAGAGATCCGCGGGCGTAAGGTGACGATCGCTTCAACCGTGTTGGCTGATGGCGTGTTGACCGTGCGTGGTGAGGTGGTCGCCGTTCGGATGCCCGATGACTTCGGTACCTGACGGCCGTCAGCGGCCCAAGGCACTGACCCGCGCCGGCATGCCGAGTCCGCGGCAAACTACCAGCTTCTCAGCGTTCAACCGGGAATCCTACTATCGAGCCCCACTCGGTCCATGAGCCGTCGTAGACCCGCACATGGTCCCTCCCGAGCAGGCGGGTGAGCACGAACCAACCGAGAGAAGCGCGGTGACCCAGCCGGCAGGAGGTCACCACCTCCTGCCCGTTTGCCATGCCGATCGCGGCGAACTCCGCCCACAAGTCGTCGGGCGCCTTGAACGTTCCGTCATCCTTCAGGAGCCGCTCGATCGGTAGGTTGCGGGCGCCCGGAATGTGGCCGCGTCGTTCGGCGCCGTGGTCGAAAGGCGCGCTGAGCGGTGCCACCCGCTCGCCGGAGTACTCTTCGCCAGAGCGCAGATCGATGAGCACCAGACTTGGATTATTGAGACCGGCCAGTACGTCGTCACGCCCGATCCGGCATGATGCATCGACCGGTCCGGGCGCAACTGAGCGAGGTTCGACGACCGGCAGATCAGTGGTCATCGACTTCCCGTGGTTCGCCCACGTGACACGGCCTCCATCGAGAACGGTGGACTGTGCCTCAAACCCAGTCATGGCCAACACCCAGTACGCGTAGGTGGCGAACTGCACCGGATCACCCACCAAGACCAGCATCGTGTCTTCACCCACGCCCAGCGAACCCAGCCGCTCAGCCATCACCTCCGAGGTAGGAAACTCTCGGTTGAGCTCGTGCCAGAGCAGGTCCTTCCAGTGGACGTAACGAGCACCGGGGATGTGGCCCGTGAAGTAGGCAGCCTTCTCAGGTTCGTAAAAGGACACTTCCAGGACCACGATTTCAGGATCATCGAGTCGGGCGAGGAGCGACTCGGGCGAGATCAGTGGACCAATCATCTGAGTCGTAGTGCCGGCTCGGACGTGTTCGACTCAAGAACAGCGGGGACGACCGTCGGCGCGGCGGTGCCCTCAGCGGCGCTGGCCTTCCGCTCGCCATCGCCTCGAACACAAGCGGCGAATTCATCGAATTCGTCAACCGGCATGTCCCGCTGATCGACGGCAAGCAGTTCGCTCATTCCCCCGACGGTGAGCCTGTGGAATGTTCGCACATGAAGTCGATGCCCATGCGGAAAGTCAAGAATCTTCACCTCGTAGCCCCCCATCGTGGGCTCTCCAATGTGGTGTCGGGCACGGCATACTCAACCGGCACGGGGGTGTCGCTATCTGCCGTCGCGCAATTGGAGAATGTGTCTTGGACCGGCGCCAAGGGAATGACTGAGTTGGCGGCGTGTGAAAGCGGCTTGACACCCCAACGAGATTCGTTCCCCGTGCCGCCACCTTGAAAGCGTTGCATTTAACTCCTACGTGACCCAAGTAAACGTTGAGTTGTTGCTTTGACACAATTTGCCACAATTTGCCGCCCTTCGCTGTCTCCCACTGTCGCAAATCGACGTAACGGTCAAATTCACACCACCATGAGACTTGGCAAATTGCCAGGCGCGTCTAGTTGATCAGAACTCGTCAGACAGGGTCGGAGGAGGTTTGTAGATTGTCGAACCGAGACCGAGAAGGTGCTGGTTCGTATCAGAGTCCCGCCGAGTAAGTGCCGCCGGAAATCGCTGGCAACTAGGAACTTCAGAGATCGGACTCTCGCACGACCAGCCGTGGCCCATGCCCAGCGCTCAGGCGATACACGAGATCCCTATCTTCTTGAACAGAATCTTGGCGAATCCGGACCATGGCCACGCAAGGGGGCATGCCTCTGCTCCACGGGTGCCCGACTCCGTACCTCAAGTCTCAGGTCGTTGGTAGAGCCATCGGATTCGGCATCGGTGGGCCAATCCGAGAGAGTGTATTGCGATCCAAGTGAAGAGAAGGCTGGTCGGAGCCAGGAATTATGAGTTTGGTTTCCTCCTCATAGGACCATGTCCCGTCCCTATTCATTGACACGTTCATTCGAAAGCTAACCGTTTTGAACGCCCGGTCCAAGAATGAGTTAGAAAGAATCCCATAGACCGAGGAACCGATGACGGCTCGCACCTCGAACTCGGTGTCGATGGGTCCAGCGTGTCCCGAAGCGAGCAGTACCTGCCCGCGAGGGATGGTCAATGAGAAGGTGACCGAGTTGGCAGCCGGCTCCCAAAGCCAGTAGCCAACCTGATCGTGGAACGTTTCAATCTCGCCCGGCTTGACGATGTGCGTGTGATAGCGGAGTCCGTAGAAGAGCTGCGGACCGTTGGTTTGACGGTCGATCGGCTGCAACTCGTAGCGCTCGACGAACACGTTACTTTCTAGCCCTCGACTTGAGGGTGCTGATCGAACCCCTTCAATCCTTCCCATACTCCGGCCATCGGTCCCAGTGGTCCGAGATTGCCAAGCGTGTCGACGTCGCCGAAAGGCTCGGTGTAGAGGTCATCCCCATACGGGTCGGCGTAACGGTTTGCCTTGGGCGAGACAACGTCGTTGGTGCTCATAAGTCAACACCTACTTCACCGCCGAAGGGACACGTCGAGTCATGTCTTGCGGTCAATTTGATCGTTGTTGTTCTCAAACTTCGCATCCGAGTCGTGCCCGATCTGTCCGCCTCTACTCGCTCTACCTAACTTCCAATAATCGGTGGCGCGGGGTAAGCGTGCGTACCCCTGGCACTGCAACAGGCCCGGTGGAAGCGTTCGTGGCGACGCTTCGCGATCTCAGTCACATCCCAATCAGCGAAGCCCCTCGTAGACTTGCGTCATGCAAATGGGCTGCGCTGGATGCGAGTGCGTTGTCGATCGGGGCTTCGCATCGACGTGTGCGGCGACCCTGACTGCTGCTGTCATCACTTACCTGTGCGCAAAGCGATTGGCCGCGCCATTGCCGAGGGCAGCGATTCACCTTCGTAGGTGCACGGACCGATCCAAGCGTTCGACAAAGAACTTATGAGAGTCCGAGCAATGCCCGTGGGCCTGTCTCGCTTCTGAGGATCGGGGGCCAGCACCAACTGTCATGACTATCTCCTCTGCAGTCCCGCGAGCGCTTCAAGTACCAGTAACGCCGCCAGGCGGACCGTGCGCTGATCGTGGCTGTCACGATCCACGTCAATCTCGGTAATGTCAATGGCGCCCACTCTGGGATCAGACGTGATGGCGCTAACAAAACGTCGCATCTCGTCGGCGCTGAGACCACCGGGCGCGGCCGCGTGACACCCCGGCGCCACCGAGAGGTCAGCGGCGTTCATATCAATAGCCACGTAGACCCGACGCCCCCCGTCCCCGGCGATCTCCATGGCGCGCGCCGCCGCGTCCTCGATTGGCTGGCGGCGTAGTGCATCACGAGTGATCACCGTGATGCCGGCTTCATGCGCACGACGGGCGTAGTACTCCGAGTTTGAGAAGTCAGCCAGACCTACCTGCACGATGCGATTTCCATCCACCCCGGCCTCGAGGAGTTGGCGAACCTGCGAACAGTTGGTCTGGCCGTCGCGCAGATCGTAGTGCGCATCGAGCGTTACCAGGCCGTAACTCGACAACTCCCCACCACCGATGGCCCGCAGAGCATGCCACGTCACAGCGTTGTCACCACCGAGGATGATCCGAAGTGCGAGGTCGCGGTCGAAGTGAGCCACGGCTCTCATAATGCGCTGTGAACCATCCTCGCCATCAGGGTCCTCGACATCGCCGTAGTCGACGATGCTCAACGTGTCACCAAGATCGACCTGGTCACTGCAGGACCAGGTCGAGTAGCGCGCCAATACAGTGCGAATCGCCGCTGGCGTACTGAGCGGTGAGCTCGGCGCCACCGATGTCGCGTGCGTACTGATCCCGAGGAGACCAACGTTGCGCCGGTCGCGTTGCGGTGTCGCCTGCAGTAGCGAGGTGGCCAACGGTAGGTGAAGATCGTCCAGCACTCCCATGCTGATCATCATATGCACGCGCCAGGTGTCACGCCCCCCTTGCTGATCTGCCGCCGTTACTTGGATCTCGACCGACGTTGATGATGCCGCTCGAGTTTGGTTAGCATCCCTTCAATGGCGTCTTGGCCGGTCTTCGTCGTCGCCGGCGCAGTGATTGGCTTGCTGATCGGTCTGTTCGGCGTCGGGGCTCTTCGATCGCCACGCCGCTACTTGCGGTACTCGGTCTTCCGGGATTATTGGCAGTAGCAACTCCACTTTCCGCCACGATTCCATCTGCTCTCGTCGCTGCCATCAGTTACTTGCGAGAAGGGGGAGGCGCCACCTCGCGCCGCCGGTTGGACCATGCTCGGCGCCACGCCCGCAACGATTGCCGGCGCGCTGCTCTCCCCGCCGATCGGCGGCTCGAAGCTGCTGATCGCCTCGGGGTTCGTGCTCACGATTGTTGGCGTTCGTGTCCTCAGGCCCATTGCCGAAACGCTGCAGGCTTCGGGGACGATGCGGCGCAAGAACCGCATTCTCCTGGTCGCTGGCTCGGCCGGCGTTGGGCTCTTCTCGGGCTCCTCGCCAACGGCGGAGGCTTCCTTCTGGTCCCGATGTACTTGCGCCTTTTCGGCCTCGACATGCGCGATGCAGCCGGAACGAGCCTTCTAGCCATCGCCGTACTAAGCATTCCAATTCTTGTAGTCCGCGCTGCGCTCGGCCACATCAACTGGACCGTGGCTGGGGCATTCTCGCTCGGCGCTGTTCCGACCAGTTTCTTAGGCGGCCGGCTCGCCCAGCGAGTTGCCAGTAGCGGATTACGGAAGACATTCGGATGGTTCCTCGTGGGATCAGGGCTGGCCTTCGTTCTCTACCGCGTCCTCGGGGCGTAGGGGCGGCAACCGCGAAGGGCTTGTCCCTGCGCCATTGAGAAGTTGACCTGTCCCTGCACGCCAGGCCAGGTTGAAGTGGGTCTGGTCATCGCCTTCATCTGCGGATCCGAAGGCTGGCGATTCGAATCCGTACAGGTCGGAAGATATACTCCCAGGGGGTATAAAGAAACGTAGGAGTGTCCAATGCCCCCTGGCTACAGCGATGACAAAGAAACAGTTCTTAAACGCCTGCGCCGAATCGAAGGTCAGGTTCGTGGCCTGCAGCGCATGGTCGAAGACGACCGTTACTGCATCGACATCCTCGAGCAGATTTCGGCCTCGACACGGGCTCTGCAGGCCGTCGCGTTACTGCTTCTCGACGATCATTTAGGTCACTGTGTCTCCAACGCCGTGAAGGAAGGTGGTGAAGAGGCAGCCCTGAAGCTTCAGGAGGCGTCAACTGCCATTGCCCGTCTCGTGAGATCGTGAGCACGACCTTGATGTTCGCCACCGCATCGTGGGTGGACACAATCGGTCGAAGTCTGCGAGAAGGCTTCTTCATGTTCTGGGAGACCTTGTGGCCACTGGTTCTCGGCTTCAGCCTCTCAGGAGCAGTCCAGGCCTTCGTGAGCAGAGATTCCATGCAGCGCAAGCTCGGTAATCACGGTCCGAAGGCGGTCGCTCGAGCTTCGGGCTATGGCATGGTTTCCTCGTCCTGTTCCTACGCCGCGTCGGCAATGGCGAAGTCACTCTTCGTAAAGGGTGCCGATTTCGTGGCCGCCATGGTCTTCATGTTCGCCTCCACCAACCTGGTGCTCGAACTCGGCATCGTTCTCATCGTTCTCATGGGATGGCAGTTCGCCGCGAGCGAATTCGTCGGCGGTGCGATCATGATCATGTTGCTCACCACATTCGGCGGCCTGTGGCTCCGTGGTCGCCTGGTGGTTCGGGCTCGAGAGCGCCTTGACACCATCTCGAATGACGGTGACCGGTCGCACGACAAGGTCGACGCCGAGGAGGTCCTCCAAGGTCGACCCTGGTCGGAGAAACTCCGCTCCAAGGGCGGCTGGGCCAACGCGGCGACCTACACCATGGCCGACCTGACCATGCTTCGACGAGAGCTCCTCGTCGGCTACACGATTGCGGGATTCCTCGCGGTTGAGGTGCCGGTGCACGTGTGGAACGTGGTCTTCCTGCACGGCCATGGACTCGGGACGAGTATCGAAAACGTTGTCGTAGGCCCGTTTATCGCGATTATCAGCTTCGTGTGCTCAATCGGCAACGTGCCGCTCGCGGCCGCGCTCTGGCACGGCGGGATCTCCTTCGGCGGCGTCGTGTCGTTCATCTTCGCCGACCTGATCACCTTCCCCCTGCTGCTGATCTATCGCCGTTACTACGGAACCGGATTGACGTTAAGGATGCTCGCGGTCTTCTGGGGCGTGATGGCGTTGGCGGGACTCGTCACGGAGGGGATCTTTACCGTTTCCGGTATCGTGCCGACAACGCGCCCGGCACAGATCGCCCCCGCACACTTCGAGTGGAACTACACGACGTACCTGAACATCGTGTTCATCGGCCTTTTCGCCGTTCTCTATTGGACCTATCGCAACCGTGAGCGGCTCGGTGGCGGGAGCGGCTACGCCCTGGATCCCGTTTGTGGGATGCAAGTCGAGACAGCCAATGCTCCCGCGTCGACGATGCACCAAGGACACCGCGTCTACTTCTGTTCCGACCACTGCCGGTTCAAGTTTGAGTCTGAACCGACCCGGTTCGCCAAGAGGGCCGTCAGCGCCGGTGTTCACGACCACGGCGAGGGGACGATGGACAACTACTCCAGCGACGGTGATGTGGCCAACCCCGCTGACGTGTCACGCCAGATCGACCCGGTGTGCGGCATGACCGTCGACCCGGCGACTGCAGCGGCGACGAGGACTCACGATGGCGTCGACTACTTCTTCTGCAACCCGGGCTGTGCGGACAAGTTCGAGGCAGATCCTGATCGGTACCTCGTCGGCGGACCCGTGGGGATGGATACAGGTCCCACAAAGCCGGTCACTATTGCGTTTGGACAAACACGCACCAGTATGGCTCCGACTCGGCAAACTCCAGTTTCTAGAGTTGACCCGGTGTGCGGCATGACCGTCGACCCGGCGACTGCAGCGGCGACGAGGACTCACGATGGCGTCGACTACTTCTTCTGCAACCCGGGCTGTGCGGACAAGTTCGAAGCAAATCCTAAGTTCTACCTCCGTGATGGAGCCCAGAATTCCCAGTCCACTCCGGCCATCGACGACTAATCCCGCCCCACTGGCGTCATCGTGTCGCTCGCCGTGTCTTTACGACTGGCTACGACTCACTTTGCTCGCAGCGGGCGTCGTTGAACCGGGTGCTGGTGGACGTAAGAGAAGCCCCCGGCCGGTAGCGTGCGATGTTCGTACGACAACGACTAGCCAAGCGCCGAGCAGGGCCACGTAGCCAATGGCGCTCGCCCAGCGGAAGGCGGGCAGTCCCGTCTGCACTGCAAGTCGGATGGTTCCGGTCACGGTGACGCCAACGGGGAATGTGAAGCTCCACCACGTGAGCGAGAAGGGCATCTTCTTTCGCATGGTTCGTATGGTGAGCGATGCGGCGAGTACCGCCCAAAGCATGGCGAAGCCCCATACCGGAACGCCAAAGAGAATCCCGAAGATGCTCATGCCGACGGCGAGTTGTGAGGAGACGGCTAAGTGTGCTTGCGCTCCCAGTATCCCCGCGGCAGTAATTGACTGACCCAGGGGGCCAAGAACAATCCAGAGGGTTGGTACCCGGCCGCTGTTCGATGAACCGAAGTGCGCGAGACGTGACCAGATCAGCGTGATAATGATGAGGGCGGCGATGAGACTCATGCCAAACATTGCGTAGCAGCCGTAGAGCAGTGTGGACCGGCCACTTTGCGATGCAACGTACGGGATCAAGAGCGCGCCCGTTGACGCCGAGACCATGGGTGGCACGATGGGCATGAGCCAGCCACCGAATGCTGCGTCGGGGCGAACTTCAATCTCGGTGAAGAGACGGTAAGGAATAAGTGTCGCGGTGATAAGCCCCGTAATGGTACCCAGGGTCCACAGAACCCAGTCGAGGTCCACGGCCACACGAAGTCCGAGAAACGAGTGCGCGACCAAGAGCGCGCCGGCGCCCACCGTCATGAACGCCATGGGCGGTGCGCCGTAGAACTGGGACATCTGGACGTCGTGGCCGTAACTTCGAGCAGTCTGCGGGGAACGCAGCCAGTGAATGGCCGTGGCGATCAGCAGTCCGACGAGTAGTGCCGCCGCGAGCAGCCACACGACCAGGCAGAAGTCCTTCAGCCCGGAAACGTCGAAGGGAAGGATGGCGCCGGCATTGGCGACAATGCCCGTGCCCATTACTGAGGCGTACCAGTTAGGTCCCAAGTACCTCGAGGTCGACCGGCCCGGCTCTGGCGATGAGAGGACCTCCGCTGCGACGTGTTCTCTACTCATGGCTCTCCTCTGCTGAGATGGACCCCGCCCGATTGGCCGTATCTCCCATGAGTTCTATCTTGAGTCAACTGACCCGGCGGGAGAAGACCGAATCTGTTGATACCGGTATAACCTTTCCTTATGCCACTCGTCGAACCGGTCCCCGACATTCGCTCGCTCGATCTTCTGCACAGCGTCGCCGAGTCAGGTTCCATACGCCAGGCTGCGCTACGACACTCCATCAGCCAACCGGCGGCAAGCATGCGCCTACGTTCGCTGGAACGAGCCCTGGGCCTCCAACTTCTGGACCGATCTCACGGCCGGGCCCAACTCACCCCGGCCGGAATCGCGGTGGTCCAGTGGAGCGAGGGGGTGCTCGAACCAATGGTGGAGCTCCTGTTGGGAACACGTGCCCTCAGGTCGGACGGAAAGACCCACCTGAGGGTCGTTGCCAGCATGACCGTGGCCGAGTACTTGGTTCCGGGATGGCTCAATCGCCTTCGAGCTTCTGACCCGACCGTCATCGTGTCGCTGCAGATGGGCAATTCGCAACACGTCATTGAAGTAATGCTGCGCGGTGACGCCGAATTGGGGTTCGTTGAAGGCCCACATGCTCCCGTCGAGTTGGCTTCGCGAGTGGTGCAGTCCGACGATCTAGTGGTGGTGGTCGCACCTTCGGATCGGTGGGCACGTCGCAGGAAGCCCCTCACTGCGCCCGAGCTCTCGGCGACGCCGCTCGTTTTGCGCGAAGCCGGATCGGGAACTCGCGAAGTCCTCGAGACTTCAATGCTTTCACTTGACCTCTCGGTGACACCGCTGGTGGAACTCGGTTCTACAACGGCCATTAAGGCTGCCGTGGCATCGGGCGCCGGCGCAGGGGTCCTGAGCCGCCTCGCCGTTGAGACCGATGTCCAAGACGGACGCCTTGTCGTCGTGGCGACCGAGGGCTTCTCCCTCGCACGCTCGATCCGAATCGTGTGGTCGAAGGAACGACCGCTCTCCTCGTCGGCGAAACACCTGCTGCGACTGATCGAAGACTCCACCGGCCCCCGCCATCCGGAGCGCCCCTGACCACTCGGTAGGCGCGACTGACGAGGTAGCCCGACCCAACAGCTCTCCCATGCCTACTGCAACATCTCGAAGTTCATGTATCGCCAGGTTCAACGGGCCGCGGCAGCGTAAAGTGAATCGTGACCACGTCTGACCAGTAAAACACCACGATGATTCTTACATCGTCGGTGCATGCCTCTGACACCTCAGGCCGGTCGTCCACTCCAACCACGTGACCCACCAGAAGCTTGAGGAGAATTCGCCTCTTCCTCCGCCAACTTCAACATCGAGGACGCCGGCACCAGGGAATATCCTCTCAATGTGGTCGAGTTCCTCATAGGATCCGAGATTTGAGATTGCTTCGTCGCCTACTGCGCTCCTTTCACATATGTACTCATCCTCTTCCATCAGCGAGCTCAGAGGGTCATGATGTCGAGGCGCTCCGTAGCGACCGTGGTCAATGCTGGCACGGCCCTTCGTGGAAATGCCGAACGACTGACCCGCCCGAGTAACTTCTTAGTACCTCGTTAATCCAGCTCTTTGACCAACGTGGACGCTTGCAACCCTCTTCCTCTGATGACAGACTGCGGCAGTGAAGGTGGTGACGTGACCGGTTGCATTCGTGTGGGTGTCGACGGCCCGAGGGCTCGCGCTTGGCCTTACGTTGGGCACTAAATGAGGCCGTCACGCGCTCGGCGCGACTCCAGGCAGTCGCCGTCTTCAAACGGCCTTTCGACTTCAAAGAGTCACTCTACCTGGCCATCGATGAAGAGAGGCTTGCCGGCGTCGCCAAGGATCAACTGGCGCAAGCCTTGGCAGACGTTACTCGCGACAAATTTCCAGTAGAGATCGAGTCGCTCGTCATCGAGGGCGATCCCGCGCAGGTACTTTGCGCGCACTCTGGCGACGTCGACCTCCTCGTCATCGGATCACGCGGCCACGGGACATTCGCCGAGTTGCTCCTAGGATCGGTCAGCAGCAAGTGCGCACACCGCAGTCGCTGTCCCGTAGTGATCGTTCCCCACCATACACAGAGCGGCCGAGAACGAGGTACCAACCCGACTGACCGGATTCTGGTTGGAGTCGACGGATCCGATGGGTCCCGTCGAGCACTCCGTTGGGCGCTGGGAGAGGCTTCCGCCCGTAACGTCGGGGTCGATGCAGCTTGCGTTTGGCGCGCAACCCATGACGACGACATGAGCCTCGAACTCAGATTTCCCCACTTCCAACGAGATCGCGCCGAAGGCCTTGAGCGTACGAAATTCAACCTTGAAGCGACGATCTCTGAATTAGCCAGTGAGGGGCCCACTGTCGAAATCGTTCCGCACCTCTTGGAGGGAGATCCGGGCGAAACGCTCTGCGAGCAATCTACTGGCACCAGCTTGCTCGCAGTCGGGTCTCGAGGCCATGGCCGTTTCACCGAACTCCCACTGGGTTCGGTGAGCAGCAAGTGCGCGCACCACAGCCACTGTCCCGTGGTGATCGTGCCAAGCTAAGAACACGAGATCGATAATCGGCGGGCCTTTTACACTAGGCCGGCTTACGAGATAACGATCCAGGCAGATGAAATCGACGTGGCGATTCTGTGACGTGCTGCGGATTCGCATTTATCGTACATGTATTCCCGAAGTAGATGAACCCGAGCAGATCGTGAGCCGTATGAGTATCCACACTCTTGTTAGAGTTCGCCCTGCACGCGCCATCCGACGGAATAGTGTTCGCTGTCGAGTACGCCGTGACAGGTCGCGTTAGCGATTGGAGGGCGACGCCGTATGGCTGCGCCCGTGAAGAACTCGGCGGCCGGATCGCCAAGGTGCTGGTACCTCGACTCTGCCGAGATGTCTACGTGTTCCCAATATGGCATAAATCGAATCTCCCACCCTCAATGGTGCGGATTCCGAGGATTCTCGTACACCCGTTCCGATTGAATTCGTACACCGATTCCGGAGTTTTCGTACACCCCGGAGGTGGTGACGTCGGCGCTGTTGTGAGGTGAGGGCACCGGCAACACTTCTT
>Ga0224555_1000370_pt1 | contig 68478 bp, 56 predicted proteins | sample 714S23034metaG_FD_180687 | JGI IMG/M metagenome (GOLD analysis project Ga0224555, IMG submission 180687) | Peat soil microbial communities from Stordalen Mire, Sweden - 717 S2 30-34 | ecosystem: Environmental > Terrestrial > Soil > Wetlands > Peat | place: Sweden: Norrbotten County, Stordalen... | reverse complement strand
GCCTTCACTTACGTCGCCATCTACACGCCGCTCAAGCGCTTCACCACCCTGGCCACCTTCATCGGCGCATTCCCCGGAGCCATGGGCCCCATGCTCGGCTGGACAGCCGCCCGAGGACTCATCGAGTGGCCGGCCGTGGCTCTGTTCGCCATTCTCTTTGTCTGGCAGTTCCCACACTTCATGGCCATCGCCTGGCTCTACCGCGACGACTACGCCCGCGCCGGCATTCGCATGTTGCCCGTCGTCCAGCCCGACGGCTGGTCCACCGTGGCCGAAGCGCTCTTCTTCGCCGTGGTCATGATCCCCGTCAGCCTGACCCCCTGGCTGCTCGGCATGGCCGGCAATCTCTACGCACTTCTGGCCGCCGGGCTGGGCCTCGTTTACCTGGCCTATACCATCCGTTTCGCCCGCATCCTGCGCAAAATACCCGAGACCGAGAGCCGCATGTTGGCCCGCGACCTGCTCAAAGTCAGCGTCCTCTACCTGCCCCTGCTCTTCACCGCGCTCATGCTCTGCGCCACCGCAAAGCAATAAGGAACCATGACGACAGCAGCCCCATCCTCCGGTACCCGCCCCGCCATCGCCGCCATTCTCGCCGTCAGCGCCGCTGCCACAGCCTTTCTCTTCTGGCTCATCTACGTTCATCCTGCCGCGGCCTCCAGCACGCAGTACGCCTTTCTGCCCGCGCTCAACGCCCTGCTCAACGGCCTAAGCGCGACAGCCCTGCTCATCGGCTACATTTTCATCCGGGCAAAGCGCATCCATGCCCACCGCGCGGCCATGATCACAGCATTCGGCTTCTCCACGCTCTTTCTGGTCAGCTACATTCTCCACCACGCGCTGCACGGCGACGTCCGCTACCCCGCCCATGCCGCCTTGCGATCCATCTACCTGCCGTTGCTGGCCAGCCACATCGTCCTTGCCGTCGTCGCTCTACCGCTAGTGCTGGTCACCTTCTTCTTCTCGTTATCCGGCCGCATCCGGGAGCACCGCAAAGTCGCCCGATGGACCTTCCCGATCTGGCTCTACGTCTCAGTCACCGGCGTAATCACCTACATGATGCTGCGCTTGGCGCAAGGATAGAAGCAGGGAATAGGGAATAGGGAATAGGGAATAAAAACTCCGTGCCCCATCCATTTCACGCTCTTTGTGAAATGGGTGGGAAACCACAAACCTCAACCAGCGTTGTAAGGAGCGATCATGCCCTCAGCCAGCCCTAATCCGAACCCCGCCGACGGCACCCGCCAACTGCTCCAATGGGGCGCATCGATCCTCGGTTCGGGCCTCGTGGCCGGCTTGCTGCTGGTTACAGTCCTCGGCGGCTTCTCGCCCACCGGCGCCAGCACCAACACCGGCTGGTTCGCCCTCATCGTCGCCCTCACATGCATCCCTTTCGGAGGCCTGCTGCTCTCCCTGGGCGTAGCAAAATGGCTCCGCAACCGCTACCTCTCCCGCCACGGATAATCCTCTGCTATTCTTATCAATTACTGGAGTGCACGAATATGGCCAAGAGCGTTAACAAAGTCATCCTTTTAGGAAACGTAGGCAAGGACCCCGAGATCCGTTCCACCCCCGGCGGCGCTATCGTAGCCAGCTTTGGGCTGGCCACCAGCGACCGCTTTCAGGATCAACAGGGCAACTGGCAGGACCGCACCGAGTGGCACAACCTGGTCGCCTTCAAACGCAATGCCGAAATCATTCGCGATTACGTCAAGAAAGGCTCCAAGCTCTACGTCGAGGGCAAGCTCCAAACCCGCAGTTGGGACGACAAGGAGTCCGGCCAGAAGCGCTACAAGACCGAAGTGGTCGTCTTCGACATTTCGCTGCTCTCCGGCCGCGAAGATGGCTCAGGCGGCTCCAGTCGGCCAGCCTCCGGCAGCTCGGCGGCCAGCTTTGACCAGCGCCCGCCCGCCGGCCAGGACGACGCCGCCCAATCCGCCGAAATCTCCGACGACGATATACCGTTCTAAACGCAGGGATCAGGGGTTAGAGATCAGGGATCAGTTGGAGGCCTCTGATTACTGACCACTGACAGCCTTCGTTTCCGCTTCGCCCAGCGGATCGTTGTCCCGATCCGTTATCTCCACCAGCGCAGCCAGCCGCTTGGCCAGCTCCGGCTTCCAGCTTTTCTCCGGAACGCGCCAGCTCCAATTGCCGGCTGCGACGGAAGGCGTATTCATGCGCGCCTCGGAACCCAGTTCAAGCAAATCCTGCGCCGGGACCACCGCCATCTCCGCCACGCTGCCTGCAATCGCCCGAATCAGCGGCCATGCCGGATGCCCGCCAACTTGCCCCACGAACGCCTCAACCGCGCAGTGCTCCACTTTACCGGCCGTCTTCCACCACCCTTGCGTAGTGTCATTGTCGTGCGTGCCGGTATAGGCCACCGTGCCGGTCGTGTACTGATGAGGCAGGTGCGCATGAGCGCCCTTGTCGCTGAATCCAAATTGAATCACCTTCATGCCCGGCATCCCCATCTCCAGCCGCAGCGCGTCCACTTCAGGGGTAATCACTCCCAGATCCTCAGCCACCAGAGGCAACGGACCTAGCGCTTTCTGCAGTGCGAGGAAGAGCTCCCGTCCCGGCGCCTTCACCCACTGGCCGTTCACCGCCGTCTCTTCCTCAACTGGAATCGACCAGTAAGCCTCAAAGCCGCGGAAGTGGTCCAGCCGAATCACATCGTAAAGTTGCGCCGAACGGCGAATCCGCTCAATCCACCAGCCGAATCCCCGCTCCTCCAGCACCTCCCACCGATAGAGCGGATTGCCCCAGCGCTGCCCGGTGGGAGAAAAGTAGTCCGGCGGCACGCCGGCAATGCGTACCGGCTTCAGTTCCTCATCCAGTTCGAATAAATCGGGATGCACCCAAACGTCGGCTGAATCCATATTGACGAAAATCGCCACGTCGCCCATGATCCTGATCGCCTTGCGCGCCGCGGCTTCTCGCAGATCGTTCCACTGCCGCGCGAAGGCAAACTGCAGCACCCGCTCCTGGGCCAGCGCCCGCTTATTTTCCTCGGCAACCCTGGCCAGAGCCTCAGGCTGGCGGCGGCGCAGCGGCTCCGGCCAAACCGTCCACGCGCCGGTCTTGAACTGGCGGCGCAACTCGGCATACAGAGCGTAATCGTTCAGCCAGCCGGTCTCAGCCCTGCAAAACTCCTCGAACTGCTTCCACTGTCCGGCAAGCTTCTTCTCCCGCGGCCCACGGTCGAGAAAGTTCCCCGCCGCCTCGTAGAGCAAGGGAAGCTTCCGCTCTTCCACCTCGTCAAAATCCACGCGCCCGCCGCGGCCGGCCAGCCCGCCAATCCGCTCGCCCTCAATCCAGCCCCAGTCCGACAAAAACTCCAGGCTGATGAGATAAGGATTTCCCGCAAAGGCCGATGAGCCCGCATACGGTGAGTTGCCATAGCCGGTGGGACCCAGAGGAAGCACCTGCCAGAGGTGCTGTTTCGCCGCGGCCAGGAAATCCACAAATTCGTGAGCTGCCGGTCCCAGGTCGCCGATGCCTCCATAGGACGGCAACGAGCTTATATGCAGCAGCACTCCCTGCGAACGTTTGAATTGCATGACTCCATTATCCCCGCTGCAGCCGGAAGATCGGGAAGTCTAAAGGCGAATTTGAGCTGCTTGGGAACCGCTCTGACAGAGCTTACAGGTGGATTCAAAGATGCAAATCAGCAGGTTAGCACCCGCTTCGCGGGGATGGCGAGTTGGCAAGTTGGCAAGTTGGTGGCGGCATCGCTGGAAGTAGTTTTTATAGCTCCGCGGAGGTGCGAAAAACGGTGGATTCTTGACAGAAAAAGGCCGGAATGAAGCATTTTTGCGCATTTTTTGTCGAATTTTGACACTTAATTTTCCTATCATTATCGTTTAGAATCAATGACTTGATTGCCAAAAATGGCGAATAAGAGGGGAATGGGACCCGGGGGGGTGGGAGTAGGGCTGGTATAAACCGGGCGGAAGTCCGACATTTTAGACCGGGAGTTATTCCTCAAGTGCTTTTTATGAGTCTCTCAATTTCGATTGTGCGCCTGGGGAGGGTAATTATCCGCAAATGATCGGAATAAAAGTTATCGTAAAAGTTTTGCATGCAAAAAAGCCCGCCTCCTCAAGAGAATGCGGGCTTTCCTGCTGATTTTTCCCGGCCGGCTTACATTCCCGGAATCCCCGGAGCCTTCGCCTTGGAGTTGAGCTGGATGCGCTTATTCTTCGTGTATTCGCTGATAATCCCGCTCATAAATACATTGAAGACGTTCTCGCGGCGCTGCTGCAAAATCTGATCGCGGGTCTGGTCGAGGTTTTTGGCGACCTCGTCCGGACTGGGTTCCTGCTTATCCACCAGTTTGGCCACCACGCCGGTGCGCTGCGTATCGATCGGCCCGCTGATCTCGCCCACCTTCATATCGAAGAGCTGCGGCGCCAGTTGACCCACCTGGCCAAAATCGGGCACCTGGTCGCTCTCACCCACCAGTTCGCTGGACTTGAGAGTTGCGCCCACGGCCTTGGCTGCCTTAGCCAAATCGTTCATGCTCTTAGCTTTGTCGGCCAAATCCTTGGTCTTCTGGGTCAGCAGTACGCGAATCTGCTGGTTGCGAAAATCGTCCAGAACGTGGCTCTTCCAATCGGCAAAATCCGGCGCGTGGGCTGCTGCGATTCCCGTAACCTGGAAGATCGCATAGCCCTCGCCGGTGGTCGCGGACTGCGGCGGATCGCCCTGTTTCGCCAGAAAAGCCTTTTCGATAATTTGAGTTCCGTCGGGCAGCGCCGGGATCACTCCCTTGCTGTCAAACAGAGGCGAGTTCACCACTTCCAGGTGGTGGGCAGCTGCCGTCTTCTCGATGCCGTTTTTGATGGCCTCAGAGGTCAGCGCGCTGGCATAATTTTCCTCGGCCTGCGCCAGCTTCTGGCGGATCAGCGTCAACTGAATCGTAGGCAGCACCTCGTTGATGGTCTGCGTGTGCGCCGGCTGCCGTTCTTCCACCTGCACAATGTGGTAGCCGAACTGGCTCTTCACGATCTGCGTGTCGCCGATCTTCTGGGTGAAGATGGCGTTGTCGAACTCCGGCACCATCTGTTTCCTCTGCGAAAAGCCCAGTTCGCCGCCTGAATCTTTGCTGCCCGGATCGTCGGAATACTTTTGGGCCAGATCGGCAAAGTTCGCGCCGCCCTGTATCTGCTTCAGAATCCCCTCGGCCTTGGCTTTGGCCGCGGCATCGGTCTGGGCGTCCGCACCCGGCGCCACCTTGATGAGGATATGGCGCGACCGCGCCTGCTCCTGCGTCGAATACTCTGCCTGGTGGGCTCTGAAGTACTGCTGAATCTCCTGTTCCGTCGGATGCGGCACCCCGCCCGGAAGCTCGCCCGGACTAAACGCAAAATAGGTGATCTTGCGCTCTTCAGGAACCCCCGTTGCATAGCGCGCGGCGTTCTGCTTGAAGAATCCTTCCAGCTCGGCGTCGGTGGGATTGATCGTCTTGCGCAGGTCCTCCGCGGAGAGAACCGCGTAGTCGAACTTGATCTTGATGTTTTCCTTCAGATAACTGTCGCGCACCTCCTGGTCGCTCACCGTCACACCGCCCGTGATGAGCGACTCCAACCGGCGTATGACGATATTCTCCCGGATGCCTTCCTCAAACTCCGTCACCGATTGATTGAAGCGGTTGGCGATCAGCGCGGCGTACTGATCCTCTCCGATGAACTGCCCGTTGGGGAAGAGAACCTGACCGGCCTGGCCGGTGTGCAGGAACTGGATCACATCTTCGTTGGTCACGCGTATGCCCAGCTTATCCGCCTCCGCCAGCAGAATCTGCTTCTGCACCAGTTGCTGCCCCACGCGTTGCTCAAAGTAGCCCAGCATCATGGGATTGTCGGCATATTGCGGATTTTGCTGCTGCAACTGCTGGCGGGCCGACTTGTCCACTTCCTCCTCGGTCACTGTCGCGCCCGAAGCAAAAAAGCGGCTATACCAGTGGGGGTAGATCATGGCATAAGTATTGGCGGCGCTGGCTCCCTGGCCCGTGAGGCCGGGGATTAGATAAACCACCATGCCCACTGAAACTATGCCAATGATGACTACGAAGATCGCCTTGGTCATGCGATTGTCTGTCTGCAGGAAACGAATCATGGATGGACTTGAACCTTCTACTCTCTACGCGCGTGCGTGCTATGCCTGATCTGAGCCGAACCTGTTCATCTCCTGGCCGGCCTTGAACCGGCACTGGATTGGCACTGTATGGCACTGGATCGGCTGCAACGGCAGGCATCTCCCACCGAAGCGCAATTCTCGCTTGACGCGATTCATAGCAATTATAGACGAGAAGACAACAAGATGAGTTGGATGGGCGGCTTGCAAGCCGGTTCTCGGGCAGGATTGCTCAGAAAATACAAAGCGGGCACTCCGTCTCACGGAATGCCCGCTTCTTTCCCTATTCCCTGCTCTTACTGCAACAGTATCCCCGCCCGTTAGTACGGACGGTAATAGACCGGTGGAGGTGGATACCCGTACGGATAGCCATAATATGGGCGGCCATAATACGGGCGGCCATAGGGGTAATTGCCGCGCCGGTAGAGGTTCGGGCCGCCCTGGTAAAGCCCCTGCGCCAGCCGGGCCGCTTCCTGAGCGTTTACCGGTGCAACGGTCAGCGGAGCTGTCAGGTGGAAGTCTACCCTGGATTCGGCGGGAATCCAGATCCCCGGTCCCGGTGTGGCCGCTGATGCAGCCGTTCCTGCCCCTGCGCCTATTCCAGCACCGATCGCTGCACCTTCGGGGCCATGTGTTGCGCCGCCGATCAAAGCGCCCAGCACCGCCCCGCCAAAAGCGTTGCCAACCGTATGACCGGTCTTACTCGGCCCCTTCACTTTGAACTGATCGGTTTGAAGAGGGTAACTTTGCCCGCCCAGGTCCAGCGAGGTGAGCGTGAGCGCCAGCACCGGGCTTCCGCCCAGGTCGCCGGCCTTCTTAGCCTCGGTCACCACTCCATGCACGGTCGCGCCGCGCGGAATGGCCAGCAGGTTTCCAACCGCTACGTCCTGAATCACCGTAAACTGTACCGGTTGCCCGTTCTTAGCTCTCTTGCTGGCCACCGGCTCACTGGTCCGCAACTGGATCAGGGTTCCCGGCCCAATGGTTACCGGTCCCGTAGCAACCGCATAGACCGGCGCGGGAGGAGGAGGCTGTTGATTGTTGTACTGTTGCGGATAAGATGACTGCCCCTGATCCGGTGGAGGTCCTTGCTGAGGGTATCCCTGCGGCCCAGGTCCAGGCCCGTTGTCCGGCTGGTTTTCACCCATCTGCTGCTGCGCACCGGCCTCGCCGGAGTTCGCCCCCTGCGGGGTGCCGATCTTCAGGTTGTTGTTCACCTTGGTCACGCCCGCCACACGGCTGGCTATCGACTCCGCCGTATCGCTGGAGGCTTTGCTTCCAACTGTTCCCGAAAGTGTGACTTCACCCTCGATGGTAGCCGCTGTAATGAGATCGTTTTTCAGCTCCTGGGTAGCGTCCAAAGCATGCACCACGTCCATCTCGATCTGACCGTCGGTGCGCTGCTGATCCGCTGGAGCGGGGGCTGCCGCCTCGGCCGTAGCTGGAGCCTGATCCTGTGCAAGCGCGGTCGCACCGCACAGTACTACCAACCCGGCACAGAACAGAATCTGCGGGAAAACTCTCTTGAACAATGGCCGATTCATCATCTTGCTTCTCCTCTGCCTGATGCGTTCTTTCCAGTCGCTTCTTTGATGCCATACAGATTGAAAAGACGCTCAAAGGTAATGCTTTCTGCTCCTACCGTTAGACGGGTATTCGCGAAAGCCGTCACTGGCTAGAACCCGGCCGGCAGGAAAAAGTTCCGCTCCTTGAAGGCAAGTTTTACCCAAGGATGGCGGAACCCTATTCCCTATTCCCTATTCCCTATTCCCTATTCCCTATTCCCTATTCCCTGTTCCCTGTTCCCTGTTCTTACTTCAGCGCCTCCGCGCTACCGATGCCGAAGGAGTCCACAAACACGTATGGGTGAGGAGAAGCCGCTTCCCTCACCCATTCGAAATACGATTGAAAATGTAAGCCCGGCAACAGGCGCAAGAGCGCAACCAGCTAGTATTTCTGCCTGCCAAACTGAAAGCCTCTCATGTCGTAGGAGACGCCGAAGGTAAAACCCTTCGGGTATATAGTTTTGTTTGCAGGTTGACCGAATTTGGTCCATAACTCATATTCGTAGTCGCCGCGTACCCATAGACTGCCCCTGATGCGATACTCGGCGCCGCCGCCTGGGTCATAGAAGGTATCTGAGTCGTGATTGCAGTCGTGCTTACAGCCGGGATAGGTTCCATAGAAATCGATGCCGCCGAACCCCAGCAGAAATTTGCCGTAGGGATGGAAATTACGATAGTGGCGCCACATGTAGATGGGGCCGCCCGCGCCGGTGTTCTCCTTCAGCAACGGGTCAACGCTCGAATTGTCCCAGGAGAGCTTGCGGCCCTCCGCTTCAATGCCTAATCCGTACAATCTACGCGGCATATGGGGTAATGTATAGTCAATCCACGCCGCGGGGCCAAGCAGGTTGCCTTTCAGTTCCGGGTAGACAGCCGAAGGATATTGATGGTTGACGATATGCGTGCCGAAATAGGAGAGACCGCCGCCGATTTCAATCGGCCAGGATCTCTGGGTGGCTGCGGGAACCACCTGGGAAAACCCGGGCAATGCTGCGGAGATAAAGAACGCTGCCAGCGACAGCCTGATCAATTGCCTGAAAACCATGCCTCATCTCCTTTTGAAGTTGCAGAACTTAAAACGGTTCTCCGATGAATTTGATGTTTCTGATGATGTCCAGGATGGCTTTTTCCTTGAAGAATAAGTCTCCTGCTTTCATTCTTTCGCTCAACATTAACTGGGAATAAACCGCTGACCCCCGAGACATTAACCGCTTTAGGGTCAAGTGTACAATAACCCGTTTGGGGTAAAAGGTACATCAGCCCGTTTGGGAGATTTTACACCGGCAACTCCGATTTCATCACATAGATTTTGCACAGAATCAAGGATGAGCCCATATCTGAATACCCAGTTTCATTTCCCCATTCCGGCACCCCCTAAGTTCAACGCAGCGAATCGGCAAACAAAGATTTTCGGGCTCAATCGGCCGTCATGGGGTCTTTTCCGGCCAGTTGGGCATAATGCGGATCAGGTCCAGGCCGCCCCCATCCTCAACCATAAATGCAGGCGAAGCCGCCGGCACAGCCACGATCCCCCGCTCCGGCAGATCGACCGGCTCGAAACCTTGCCCCGTAATTCTGCCTTTCCCGGCTGCCGCAAACAAATAGGCCAGCCCGCCGCGGTTGGCAAGCCCCCGCTCCGGCTCGCCCGCACCCCGTAAACTGGCGCTCGAACGGCTCCCCGCAACCGGAATCCGCTCCACGCGAAAGTACTCCACATCAATCAGAATGGTGCGATCCTTCAGCACCCTGGCTGGAATCTTCCCCGCGCGGGTCTTGAGCTTCGTGGCTTCGAGCGATTTCTCAACATGCAATTCCCGCCCCCGTCCGTAGTCGTACATCCGGTAGGTCAGGTCGCAGTTCTGCTGCGTCTCCAGCAGAATCGACCCCGGCCAGATGGAGTGAACCGTTCCGGCATCCACAAAAATCAAGTCACCCGCAGCCACAGGCACCAAATTCAGGCTACTCTCCAGCGTGCCCGCGCCAATTTCTTCCCGCACCTGGTCCAGCGTCACGCCCGGCTTGAGCCCCAGCGCCACCAACGCTCCCGGCTCAGCCGCCAGCGCGTACCAGCATTCCGTTTTGCCGCGCGGATCGCCGTACTTCCGCGCCATCGCATCGTCCGGGTGCACCTGCACGCTTAGCTTTTCCCTGGCAAACAGAATTTTGATCAGCAGCGGCGATGCCGGCGCGGGAACTCCCGCGCCCAGCAGTGCCTCCGGAGCCTGGCCAAAGAAGCTGCCCAGCTTTTGCCCCGCGTGCGGCCCAGTAGCAATCAAGCACTCATCCCCGGTCAGCCAAACTTCCCCGATGGGATCTCCGCTTTTTACTACGTGGTCATACCAGGGATGCAAATCCATGAATCCCCAGGGACGGGGATCGTAAATGGGATCAATGCGAAAAGGCGCGAGTTCCTGATTTGCGAGTTTATGTGGAGGGGGTTGCCCTGTCGAAGCCATGCGCGTTGCCTCTGTTCTCAACAACAAGCCGCTGCCCGCTCTTCGGCTGGCCGCAACTCAACCCGCCCGGAGCGGAATCTTCGACTGTAACCCCACTTTACCAGACAGATAAATCGGCCAGGACAAACCGGTCTGTATCGAATTGAGCACCTCTGCAACCGAAGATCGTTTTATTTGCAGCACAACCCGGACCGCGAGCCATGTTTGCCCGCTCCCGCCTGAACCGGATAGCCTAGGGAAGGCTCATCGGACCAGAAATTCCCAGTGCCGCAAACTCCCACGGAAAACGACGAAAGAGAAAGCGCAAGAAAATGTCAAAGCCAGTTTCCATCTGCGTAATCGGGTCGGGATACGTAGGCCTTGTCGCGGCGGTCTGCTTTGCCGAGATCGGCCATCGCGTTGTTTGCGTGGATAATGACGAAGCCAGGGTTAAAACTCTCCGCGAAGGCGGAGTTCCCATCTTCGAGCGGCGCCTGCCCGAACTGCTGGCCAAGCACCTCAACCGTGGCGTCGAGTTCACCAGCGATCTCGCCCGCGCCGTCCAGCAGAGCGAGGCCATCTTCATCGCCGTGGGAACTCCCCAGGGCGATACCGGCGCCGCTGACCTCTCTTACGTCGAAGCAGTGGTGGCTGAAATTGCCCGCGCCATCAGCGATTACAAAGTCATCGTGGAAAAAAGCACCGTGCCCGTCTACACCAACGATTGGATCCGCCGCGTGCTCCATCGCCACGGCGTGGACCCGCAAAACTTCGATGTGGTTTCAAACCCCGAGTTCCTGCGCGAAGGCACGGCCATCGGCGACTTCCTTCACCCCGACCGCATCGTGGTAGGCGCAGGCACTGAGCGCTCCGCCGATGTGCTCAAGCGCATCTACGAGCCGCTCACCGCGGGCACTTACTACGCCTCGCCCGGCGCTTTACCGGGAACCTGTTCCGCGCAATGCCCCGCTCGCCTGCTGGTCACATCCGCGCAGAGCGCGGAGATCGTCAAGCACGCCTCCAATGCTTTCCTGGCGCTGAAAATCTCCTTCATCAATGCGGTGGCCAACCTGGCCGAAGCCGTGGATGCCGACATTGAAGACATCGCCACCGGAATGGGCATGGACAGCCGCATCGGCCCCGGCTTTTTGAGAGCCGGCCTCGGCTATGGCGGGTCGTGCTTTCCCAAGGACGTAGCTGCCTTTCACTGGGTTGCGCAGCAGCAGGGCGTGGACTTCCAACTTCTTGAAGAGATTCGCAACATCAACGAAGCCCAGAAGGATATTTTCTACAACAAGGTGCTCTCGGCGCTGTGGACCCTGCGCGGCAAGCGCCTGGCGGTCCTCGGCCTGGCCTTCAAGGGAGATACCGACGATATTCGCGAGTCTCCCGCCATCGGTATCGTCAAAAAACTACTGGAAGCAGGCGCAATCGTTACGGCCTACGACCCGGCGGCCATGGAGCGCGCCAAAGCTGAGCTGCCGTCCTCTGAGAAGCTCAGCTATGCTTCCGGCATTTACGAGGCGGCCAAAGACGCCGATGCCGTGCTGATTCTGACCGACTGGAAGGAGTTCGCCGCAATCGATCTGGCCCGGCTCAATCAGGCCGTCCGCTTCCCCATCGTCATTGACGGCCGCAACCTGTACAAGCCGCAAATTATGCAGGATCATGGATTTACATACGTAAGCGTAGGCCGCCCGGCAAGCTATCACGAGCAGCAGGGCAAGCCGCGCAAATCCATGCTTTAGAAAGCTCTAATTCCAACCGGCTCCGGCATCCATGACGTTTCCGGGCAGCCGCATAAGATGCGTAGTTCTATCAACGAGGAAAGAGATTGATCGGTCGCCGCACTATTCTTGCCTGGCTGGGATTTGCCGGTTTGTACCCAACGAGCGCCGTCAGGGCTCTGGCATTGGCAACTGACCTAGGCTCGGCAGGCGGATGGGTAAAGTTCCCCGGCAATCCGGTACTGGGTGGCGAATACGGCACCTGTTTCGATATTTGCGTGCTCCGCGAGCACAACAAATTTCGCATGTGGCTCTCCTGGCGACCTAAAAAATCGATCGCTCTCTCAGAGAGCAGTGACGGCATTCACTGGTCGGCCCCGCAAATCGTGCTCCCGCCAAATTCAGCCTCAGGATGGGAAGACGATATCAACCGCCCCATTCTAGTCCGGCGCGAAGGCAGTTATCACATGTGGTACACCGGCCAGGTCGCGGGCAAAAGAACGGCACAAAACGGCCGCGCGGATGGAAGATCGACCATCGGCTACGCAACCAGCAGCGATGGCATTCATTGGCAGAGCCGGACAGAAGTTTTGAAGCCGGAGCAACCCTGGGAAGGCGTAGCCCTCATGTCCCCGCATGTGCTGTGGGATGAGCAGCAGAATCAGTGGCGCATGTGGTACTCAGGAGGCGAACAGTACGAGCCCAACGCCATCGGCCATGCCACCAGCCACGACGGCCTGCACTGGATCAAGGACCCCTCAAACCCGGTCTTCCGCGCCGACCCGCGTAACGCATGGGAGAAAGAACGTGTCGCCGGTTGCCAGGTGATTGAGCAAGACGGCTGGTTCTATATCTTCTATATTGGCTATCGCGATATCGACCACGCGCAAATCGGCTTGGCGCGCTCGCGCGACGGACTCAGCAACTGGGAGCGCCACCCCGCCAACCCCATCCTGCGCGCCACCGGCAGCGGCTTTGACGCCGACGCCTGCTACAAACCCTACGCGCTCTTTGCCCACGGCAAGTGGATGCTTTGGTATAACGGACGAAATGCAAATTTGGAACAGATAGGGCTGGCTACGCGAAGCGGCCGCGATCTGGGATTCAATTTTTGACCATGACGAACTTATCAACCCATATTCTGAGTTTCGGAGCATAAACTTTTGACCATGCGCGTTCTTGTTACCGGCGCCGCCGGATTCCTTGGCTCTCATCTGACGGACCGCCTGCTGGGCGAGGGCCACACCGTAATCGGCGTCGACAATCTCTCCACCGGCAACCCGGAAAACCTCGCCCACCTGGCCCAGGAGCCGCGCTTCAGCTTTGAAGAGAAAGATATCTGTCAGCCCTTCGATGTGGGACCCGTGGACTACGTCTTCAACTTCGCATCCCCGGCCAGCCCGCCCGAGTATCTACGTCTGGCCATCGAAACCCTGCGCGTTGGCTCCAGCGGCACTGAGAACACTCTCGAAATCGCTGCAAAATATGGCGCCGGTCATCTGCACGCCTCCACCTCGGAGTGCTACGGCGACCCGCTCGAGCATCCCCAAACCGAGGAGTACTGGGGCCATGTAAATCCAGTCGGCCCCCGCTCGGTCTACGACGAATCCAAGCGCTACGCTGAGGCGCTGGTGATGGCTTACCACCGTTCCCGCGGCGTGAACACCCACCTGGTCCGCATCTTCAACACCTACGGCCCCCGCCTGCACCCCAGCGACGGCCGCGTCATCTCCAACTTCATGATGCAGGCCCTGCGCGGCAATCCGCTCTCCATCTACGGCGACGGAAGCCAGACTCGCAGCTTCTGCTACGTGGACGATCTGATTGAAGGCATCGTCCGCCTATCGCGTTCCGATGAGCACACGCCGGTGAACATCGGCAACCCCCAGGAGTTCACTATCCTCGAGTGCGCCCAGGCCGTGCTTGAAGTCACCGGCTCAAAGAGCGAGTTGCGTTTTGAATCCCTGCCCGAGGACGACCCCACGCGCCGCTGCCCCGATATCGCCAAGGCCCGCGCGCTGCTCGGCTGGGAGCCGCGCATCACGCTCAGGGAAGGTCTCAAAAGATCTCTTGAATTCTTCACCAGCCATCTAGCGACCGGCTGGTAAATTTCTTCTATCACTGCGATCGAATGAATTCCAGTCGGTATTTACAAACCGCGCAATGATCGCCGAAGGCGCACAAGACTGTGATAACCAGCACTCACTCCCACTCAATAGTCCCCGGCGGCTTCGAGGTAATGTCGTAAACCACGCGGTTGATTCCGCGCACCTCATTCACAATGCGGCTGCTGATGCGCTTGAGCACCTCGTAGGGCAGCGGCGTCCAGTCGGCGGTCATGCCGTCTTCCGAATGCACCGCCCTCACCGCCGCCGTGTAAGCATAAGTCCGCTGGTCGCCCATCACGCCCACGCTCATCACCGGCAGCAGCACGGCAAAGCTTTGCCAGATGGTCGAGTAAAGCCCGGCTGCTTTGATCTCGCCCACCACAATCTCATCGGCCTCTTGCAGCAGCGCCACGCGCTCCCGCGTCACCTCGCCCACGATGCGCACCGCCAGTCCCGGCCCCGGAAACGGCTGACGGCCCAGAATCTCTTCCGGCATCGCCAGGTCGCGCCCAATCCGCCGCACTTCGTCTTTAAATAAATCCCGCAACGGCTCAATCAGCTTCAGCTTCATCCCCAGCGGTAGTCCGCCTACATTATGGTGGCTCTTGATCGTCTGGCTCGGTCCTTTCACGCTCGACGACTCAATCACGTCCGGATAAAGCGTTCCCTGCACCAGCCAATCCACCCCGCCGGTCTCCTTTGCAATCCGCGCGGCCTCATCGTCGAAGACCGCAATAAACTCCGCGCCGATGCGCTTTCGTTTCGTCTCTGGATCTGTCACTCCGGCAAGCTGCTCCAGAAACCGCTCGCTCGCATCCACGGCCACAATGTTCAGCCCCAGCTTGTCGCGCAGGTTCTTCTGCACATTTACAAACTCGTTCTTGCGCAGCACTCCGTTATTCACAAAAATGCAGGTCAACTGGCTGCCGATAGCCTTGTGCACCAGCACCGCCGCCACTGATGAATCCACCCCACCCGAGAGCCCGCAGATCACGTGCCCCTTGCCAACTTTGGCGCGGATCTCCGTAACCGTGCTCTCGATAAAGTGCGCCGGAGTCCAGTCGCCGCGCGCCCCGCAGATGGAGAAAACAAAATTCTTGATGATCTTCGCTCCCAGCGGCGTGTGGTGCACCTCGGGATGAAACTGCACCGCCCAGATGCGCCGCTCCTCGTTCACAATCCCGGCCAGCGCATTCGATGTAACCGCGATGCGCCGGAACCCCGCGGGCAGCTCCAGCGCCTCGTCGCCGTGACTCATCCAAACCTGCAGCGTCGCAGGCAGCTCGTTGAACAGCTTTGTCGCGCCGTCTTCAATGGTCACTTCAGCGTGCCCATACTCCCGCCGCGGCGCAGACTTCACCTTCCCGCCCAAGTGGTGAACGATGAAATGCAGCCCATAGCAGATGCCCAGCACGGGCACGCCCATCTCAAGAAATTTGGGGTCAGCCGCCGGCGCATCCGCATCGTAAACCGACGACGGCCCGCCCGAGAGGATGAGCCCCAACGGTTTGAGCGCCTGAATTTCGTTGAGAGGGGCCGTGCAAGGCAGCACGACAGAGAAGACGTTCTGCTCGCGTATGCGCCGCGCAATCAGCTGCGTATACTGCGAGCCAAAATCGAGAATAACGATTGTTTGGGTAGCCACTCTCTAGTGTGGCAGGACAAAGCCCGGAATGTAAAGACTTACTATCAGCCCTCTTGTTTATTGATAGTGATACCGCGCCTGCACAAACTCGATCCGATCCGCTTTGACACGATAAACCAGCCGATGTTCCTGGGTGATGCGCCGGCTCCAGCAACCAGCCAGTTCGAATCTCAGCGGTTCCGGCTTGCCGATGCCCGCAAACGGATCGGCTAGAATCGCACCCATGAGCTCAAGCACGCGCAGCGCAACTCTGCGATCTGTCTCAATCCAGTACCGAAGATCTTCTCTAAATTTACTTGAGATTACCGCAATGCGATCAACTGGCTTGCTCATGGACTTGATCAGCTCGCCTTGTCCAAACCGACCGAATGACGAAGCTCGTCCAGGGTCATCACTTCTCCATTGCCCTGATCCAGTTCCCGCATAGCCTCGAACAACCGCTCCGCATTTTTCGGCGAACGCAGCAGATGCGCCGTTTCAATCAGCCCGGCAAGTTCATCGGCGGGAACCAAAGCCACGTCCCGCGCCCCGCGACGCCGCACAATCACCACTTCGCGATCGTCCGTTACCTGATCGAGAAACCCAGCCAGCTTCTCACGCAGAGCGGTATAAGTGGTTTCGACAGCCATCCCGACGCCCTCCAATCCTCAAACGTACAGCTTTTCTGTACATGTTGTCAAGATGACCAGCAACCGCACCCGTCAATTGAGAATTTGACTCGTAGTTTGACGCTTTACCAACGCGAGTCGTACCCTTCTATTGCCCTTAAAAATCAAAGGAAAACCTGCATGAATCGTATCTACAATTTTGCTGCCCTGCTCGCTGCGGCTGTTCTCGCCCTCGCGGCACTCCCCCCACTCCGCGCCCAGGATGCACCTGTCAGAATCTGGGAAGAAAAAATCGTGCTTCCCACCTACGCCATCGGAGACCCGGAGCCCAACCCCATCTTCAATCTAGGCCGCAACTCCCAGGGAGCTCAGGGCATCGTTTATCCCTATCCTTTATATGACTCCCTGACGCACAAGAAAGCCGATAAAGCGTACAAAATCGTCTATCTCGAAAATCAATACATAAAAATCGGCATACTTCCCGAACTCGGCGGCCGTCTCTTCGAGGGCGTCGACAAGACCAACAACTACGACTTCGTTTACCGCCAGCACGTCATCAAGCCGGCGCTCATCGGCCTCATAGGAGCCTGGATCTCCGGCGGCATCGAGTGGAACATTCCCCACCATCATCGCGCCACCACCGTTCTCCCCGTGCAATATCGCATCGAGCACAATGCAGACGGCAGCCAGACCGTATGGGTAGGCGAGATGGAGATCCGTCATCGCATGCGCTGGGCGGTCGGCTATACGCTTCGGCCGGGCAAATCCTACCTTGAAGCCCAGGTACGCATCGTCAATCGCACGCCCGCCATCGAAACCATGCTCTGCTTCGCCAATGTTGCCGTAGCGGTAAACGACCAATATCAAACCATCTTCCCGCCCAGCACGCAATTAGGCACCTTTCACACCAAGAACCAGTTCGTAAAGTGGCCCATCGCCGACTCCGTCTACAACAACGAGGACTTCACCAAGGGCGTGGATATCAGCTGGTACAAAAACCACTACGAGCCCACTTCCGTCTTCGCCTGGAACTACACTGACGATTTCTTCGCCGGCTACGATCACGGAAAACAAGCCGGAATCATGAGCATCGCTGACGGCAACGTCGCCCCCGGCAAGAAGGTATGGACCTGGGGCAACGGCCCGCGCGGGCGCATGTGGGATAAAATCCTTACCGATAACGACGGCCCTTACGAAGAACTGATGCGCGGCGCCTACTCCGATAATCAGCCCGACTACACCTGGCTCCAGCCCTTCGATACGAAATCCTTCTCGATGTACTGGTATCCCTTCCGCGATATTGACGGCGTGAAGAATGCAAATCTTGACGCGGCGGTAAACCTCGACGTAAAAGACGGAACAGCAAAGCTCGGCTTTTATACCACCTCAGCGCACCCCTCGGCCACGGCCCTGCTTGTAGCCGGCCCTCAGGTTCTGCTGCGCGAGACCATCTCCATCAATCCCGGCAAGCCGTGGGTAAAACAGGTGGCTATTCCGGCGGGCATTGACGAGCACGATCTGCGCGCGTCTCTCTCCGTGGATGGCCACGAACTGGTTGCTTATTCTCCGTTGCGCCTCAAGCCCGCAGAGATGCCCAAGCCGTTCACGCCTTTTCCGGCGCCCAAGGATCTCAAGACCAACGAGGAGCTTTACTTCGCCGGCATGCGCCTGCAGCAGTTTCACGCTTCGTCCCCCGATCCCGAGGACTACTGGAACGAAGCCCTGCGCCGCGATCCCAGCGACTCCAGGGTAAATAACGCAATGGGCATCACCCGCTTGAAGCAAGCGCGCTACGCTGAGGCCGAGGCGTTTCTCCGCAAAGCCCTGGAGCGGCCCACCGACAGGTTCACCACCCCTAGGGACGCCGAACCTCTTTACTACCTTGCGCTCACCTTGAAAGCCGAAGGCAAATTCGATGAGGCCTACAAAAACTTTTATCTGGCCACATGGAATCTGCCCTGGCGCGCCGCCGGTTATTACGGCCTGGCTGAAATTGCCACCCAGCGCGGCGATCTGACCGCCGCTCTCGATTTTGTCAGCCGTTCCCTCGACAACAACGAACTGAACATCCGCGCCGTAAACCTGAAAGCCGCAATTCTGCGACCCATGGGAAAGAAGCAGGAAGCGATCCAGGTTCTGGCCGCAACCCATCGCATCGACCCGCTCGACGTTCGCACCATGGCCGAACGCTGGCTCGCCTCGGGCACAACGGAGTCCCGCAATGAACTAACGGCAGCCATGACACAGTTCCCAGCCACCGCCGAAGAAACCGCCGCAGAATACCTCGACGCCGGCCTGTGGAGCGACGGAGCGGAAGTTCTTTCAGAGGCTATCGCCGCGGCTCCCGATCAAACCAAAATTCAGCCCATGCTTTATTACTACCGGGGCTATTTTGATGAAAAGCTGAACCAGCCGCAAAAGGCCGCCGAAGACTACGCCCTGGCCGCCAAAATGCCTTCGGACTACGTCTTCCCTTTCCAAAATGAAGCTATCGATGTTCTGCGCGCCGCGATGAAGGCAAATCCGCAGGACGCGCATGCGCCCTACTATCTTGGCAACCTGCTCTTCGACTCGCAGCCCGATGAAGCCATCGTTCTCTGGCAAACATCGGCAGCGCTCGACCCATCGAACGCCATCGTCCACCGCAACCTCGGCATCGCCTTTTCCCATAGCAAATCCGGCGACTCGCTCGACAATGCCATCGCGCAAATGGAGCTGGCCGTAGCGCTCCCGCACAAGTACGCCCTGCACTTTACCGAGCTAGACGAAATGTATGAGGCCGAAGGCGTCGCCCCGGAAAAGCGCCTGGCGCTTCTTGAAGACAACCGCGACGTAGTAGCCCAGCGCGACGACTCCCTGGCCCGCGAGATCAATTTATTGGTAGCCACGGGCAAATTCGACCAAGCCATCACCCTGCTCAACAGCAAGGAATTTGCCGTCTGGGAAGGCGGAAGCCTGAGCGTGGCCGACGACTGGGCTGATGCTCACCTGCTGCGCGGCCGGCTGCATTTCGAGGATAAGCAATATCAGGAAGCGATCGCCGATTTCAAAGCAGCCCTTGAAACGCCGTCCAACCTTCCCTCCGAGGATAGAATCAATCGCGAGCCGGAGGCCGACTACTACCTCGGCAAGGCATACCAGGCCCTGGGCGATCAGGATCAGGCCAAACAATACTGGCAGAAATCCTCCGCTCCAGAGAAAGCATCGCCGGCGCAGACGCACTCTGACCACGAGGGCATCGGCCCGCGCACAATTCAAGCCGTCTACCAGGCCTTCTCACTGCGAGCTTTGGGCCAGAATGACCAGGCGAATGCCGCCTTCCACGCTCTTCTTGACCGTGCTAATCGCGTGATTGAAAAGCAGCCGGCGCAATTTGATCCCAATGCCCCATTGAACGATCTGCTGATGCAGCGTACGCGTTTCGCAACCGCCCACTACGTCGCTGCTATGTGTTCTTTCGGACTCGACGATAAGCAGAAGGCAACAGAGGAACTGAACCTGGCCCTGCAGGCGAAGCCCGGCCTGCCTGCCGCGCGATTTGCTCTCGAACATATGCGGTAGCGCAAGTAGGCCCGGTTCGCGACCGAACCGGGCCTACTTGTTCTCGTTCTTGTATTCCACCCCAGCCTTCATCACGAACTTCACGTTCTCAAGCACGCGCACGGCGTCGAGCTGAGCTCTAAGCCCACATTTTTCCCAGCGCGTCCAGATCCGCGTGAGCCAGGTCTTCCGGCGTCATGGCTATGCGAACCTCCACTTCGGCATTGAAGGTAAGGAACCATGGCTCGGCCAGCCGGGGGATATCGGACGCTTTGTCCATATTCACCACCAGGATGCCGCCGCGGCGCCCGTCCCGCTCAGTAAAATAAGCTGCCTCCGGCTTGGTGGCGTCCAGAATCTGACGCATCTTCGCTCCCACGGTGCCGTTCTTTACAGCCGCATTGAACGGTTCAATCGGAAATTGAATCAGCATTAACACACGCATGAACTACCTCCAGTGCCGGGGAATCGCGTTCGAGCCGCGAGCGGCACGGATGGAATATATCACGCCCGCGAATCGGCACGCTTCAACATAATGCCTGAATTTGCGGCCAGTTTTCACCTCGTCGAAATCTCGCCGCCCACCTCACCAGTCGTGATAGCCTGCTATGCAGCGCAGCTCATACGATTTTGGCTGCATTACATTCCGTCCCGGCCTCCATCTGGAGCGCAACAGGCGCTGGCAAAGCTGGCCGGTTGACGATGTTTCCAAGAGGACTTTTCGATGAAACACATTCGTCTAGCTTCCATTTTGTTGCTCGCGGCGATGCCGCTGGTCTCCGTACCCGCTCGGTCGCAAACGCCCGCCGCCTCTGACTCCTCCCAGCCAACGCCGCCCACGGCCATCCGAAGTTTCGATCTCTCGGCTATCGACAAATCAGCCGATCCCTGCACGGATTTCTACCAGTACGCCTGCGGCAACTGGATTAAGAACAATCCCATCCCCGCCGACCAGGTGCGTTGGGCGCGGTCATTCTCGCTGCTGCGCGAGCGCAATACCTATCTTCTCTGGCAGGAACTGAGCGCCGCCGCCGCCAACCCAACCAGCCCGCTCGAAAAGCAGTACGGTGATTACTTCGCCGCCTGCATGAACACCGATCTAATCGAGCAGAAAGGCCTCAAGCCGCTCCAGCCGGCTCTCAAGAGCATCGCCGCCCTCAAGGATGCCCACCAGCTCTCCACCCTCATCGGCGACCTGGCGGAAAAGGGCAGCCCCGCGCCGCTCTTCCACTTCGGCGTCTCACAGGACGACAAGGACTCCTCCAAACAGATCGCCGGCATTGCCCAAGGCGGCCTCTCGCTCCCCGACCGCGACTACTACATTGTGGATAGCAAGCACTTCCAGGAGATTCGCAGGCAATACGTCGATCACGTAACCAAAATGTTCATCCTGGCCGGCGATTCCGCTGACCGGGCGGCAAAGGAAGCCGCGTCGGTGATGGAAATCGAGACCGCGCTGGCCAAAGCCTCCACCCCCCGCGTGGATCTGCGCGACCCGGAAAAGACCTACCATATCTACACTGTGGCCGACTTCCAGAAGCTGGCCCCGGACTTCGACTTTACCGTCTACTTCAAAGATATTCAGGTAGGCCAATTCGACACTCTCAACGTGGCTACGCCAAATTTCTTCAAGGCCCTGAACGAGCTCATCGACAAAGAGCCGCTGGGCGCCTGGAAATCCTACTTCCGCTGGCATCTGATCCATGCTTCTGCCGTCAACCTGCCCAAAGCCTTCTACGATGAAAACTTCGCCTTCTTCAGCAAGACTCTCTCCGGGCAAAAGGAACACACACCGCGCTGGAAGCAGTGCGTCGCTATGACCGACGGCGCATTGGGCGAGGCCGTAGGCCAGGACTGGGTCAAGAAGAATTTCCCGCCCGCGGCCAAGGCCAGCATGGACCAGCTCGTTGCCGCCCTGGAAAAGTCTCTGGGCGACGACATCAAGACCCTCCCCTGGATGAGCGACGCCACCAAAAAAGAAGCTGAAGAAAAACTGGCCATGATCCGCAACAAGATCGGCTACCCGGAAAAGTGGCGCGACTACTCAGCCCTGATAGTCAAGCGCGACGACCTCGTCGGAAACCTCGACCGCAACGCGGTCTTTGAGCGCAACTGGAACCTGAACCATCTGGGCAAGCCGGTGGACGAGAAGGAGTGGGGCATGACGCCGCCCACCGTCAACGCCTATTACGACCAATCGTTCAACGACATCAACTTCCCCGCCGGCATTCTTCAGCCGCCGTTCTTTGACTTCACCATCGACCCGGCCGTCAACTTTGGCGGCATCGGCGTGGTCATCGGGCACGAAATGACCCACGGATTCGACGACCAGGGCTCGAAGTACGACGGCAAAGGCAACCTGCGCGAGTGGCAAACCGCCGAGGACCGCAAGGCCTTCACCGAGCGCACCGATTGCGTGGCGGACGAGTACAGCGGCTTTGAGGCAGCTCCGGCCAAGGGCGAAACTCCGGCGCAGATGCTCAACGGCAAACTCACCCTGGGCGAGAACACGGCCGACAATGGCGGCCTACGCATCGCCTACATGGCGTTGCTGGATACGCTCGCCGGCCAGGGCAAGTCCATCGACGACAAAATCGACGGCTATACCGAGGCGCAGCGCTACTTCCTCAGCTTCGGCCAGGTGTGGTGCGAGAACCGGACCGAGCAGTCTGCACGCCAGTCCGCGCTCACTGACCCCCACTCGCCCGGCCACTGGCGCACCAACGGCTCAGTGCGCAACTTCGACGCATTCGGCAAGGCCTTTGGTTGCACAAAAGGCCAACCCATGTACCCGGCAAACTCCTGCCGTGTCTGGTAGACCATCCCCCGGGTTCCACACTCGCCATCCGAGACTCGCCATCCGGAGCTCTCCAGCCCGGATCGCATCTTTCCCGGCGCATGTGCGTTGACCTTTCCCGGCCTTCCGGCGTCCAAACCTGAAGCGCGCCTGAAATTCGATCGCAAATCAGCCGGACTCCGGTTTGGTCGCGCCGGATCAACCTGGGCCAGGGAAAAATATGCGGTTTTGCCCAGTCTACGATCAAAACTAGGCATAACCTGCCCTCGCCTTTTACAATGCAACAGGGACCTGTCCCACCCCAGCTCTGCTGTGGATCTAGCCAACTTGGCGGCATACGCCTGACCAGGATGAAGGAATCGCATGAAGTTTACGAAATTCGGCAATGCACTTCTGATGGGCGCCATCTCAATCGCGCTCGTATTCTGCGTTACGTCTTGCGTCGAGAGTTATTCAGTCGGCTATTTGTATGTGACGGGAACCGATACGGCACAATCATCCGGCAACGGCATTATCAGCGGCTTCAGTATTGATCACAACACCGGCAAGCTGACGCCCATCCACACTTTGCCCGTCTCCTCAGGCGGCGCCAACCCGGTTCGCGCCATCCTGACCGGCAATAGCCGTTTCCTATACGTCCTCAACCGCGGCACAAACGCGACGGGCGGCGACTGCACCACGGCGGACTGGTGCACAGGCTCCAACATCACCCTCTTCGCGATCGGCGGTAACGGCGTGCTCACCCAGCAGGAGCAATTCTCCACCTTGGGCATCAACCCATTCCGCATGCTCACCGACAGCTCGCAATCTTTTATTTTTGTGCTGGATCATGACTCCCCCGTACCGACCGAGCCAGGCAACACCAACAGTCCGGTCGTCCCATCCAGCCTGCCGAACTACCCCAACCAGTACTGCGCTGATGCCCTGACCGGCGCCACAGTCTGCGCTGCTATTGAAGCCTACTCCATTAACCAGAGCACGGGCCGCCTGTCGCTGATCGAGAATAACGCGGTTACCGCGGCCGGCGGCTCACCCCTGACTTACTTCCCGGTCCCGGCCAATCCCGTCGACTTCATTATGAGTGCCCCATACCTCCTCACACTGAACGCGTTGCCATCGATGACACAGACATACCCCTACATCGGCGGCTCAACGGTCTTCCCATATTTATTCGCCGGGAACGGGCAGTTGACCACCACATCGAACAGCGCCCAGACGCTTACCGACAGCAGCCAGCCTACTGGGTCCGGCGTGCCCAATGGTACGGCCTTCTCCACTGGTGGAGCGTTCCTGTATGTCCTTGACGACAACCCGATTTATCTGAACGGAAGCACATCCTATACTTCCCAGAGCCAGATTCTGCAATACAAAGTCGGATCCAACGGCGTTCTCGATGCACAGAACGGGGGAACCGTGGCTGACGATCCGGCACAATCCGACCCCAGCTTTGCGGTCCAGGAAAGCAAGGGGAAATGGCTCTACGTGGCCAACCAGGGGATCAACACCAGCGGCTCGGGCACCACGTTAAACGGCATTACGGGCTACACCATCGACCCCACTACGAACCAACTGACTGAATTGTCCGGCCAGCCCTTTACCACTGGAGGCGGCCCCCAGTGCCTGGTTGAGGATCCGTCCGACCAGTTCTTTTACACGGCCAACTACTACGATGGGACCGTAAGCGGCAATTCGCTTGACGTGAACTCCGGCTACCTCGTACCACTCAGCCAGAACCACAATAACGTGCCTTCCAACTACACGCTCCCTGGTCCGGCCACCTGGTGCCTGATGGACGGGCGGACGAACTAGAGCGGCGTCAGGATGCTGTTGTAACTGATGCGGGGATCAGCCGGTATGGCTGATCCCCTCACAGGATTTACCAATGACTGGATTTTCAAGAACGTAGCCGAATGCCAGGCGCGGCTTCTTCCTTCCGTGCCTTGGGGTTCGATTCCAAACCGAGTTTTCAGGGGCATAAGGTTCTCACCCCGCTGACGAAAGATGCGCATGAAGTTTAACAAATCGAGCCAGCTGCTGCTGGTCTCCGCGGCCAGTCTCCTGGTAGCCGGCCTTATCACCGCCTGCGGCACGCTCACCGTGGATTTCGTTTACGTGGCCAGTTCCAAGGCCGCGGGACCGAATAACTATGGCCAGATCGACGTCTTCGAGATCAATTCGGAGTCGGGCGTTATGCGCCAGATTCCCTCCTCGCCCTTCCCTTCGGGCGGACGCGATCCCGTCTCTGAAGCCGTTTCTTCTGACTATAGCAATCTGTTTGTGGCCAATCAGATCGACAACACCATCGTCCAGTTCGTCATCGGCAACGACGGCAAGCTTTATCCGGAGAACACCGTCAATACGCCCGGCGTCTATCCCTTAGCCGTGGCCGTGAACGGAATGAATCTGTTCGTTGTGGACACCTACCAGCCGCTGCCCACCTGCTCCACCGCGCAGCCCTGCTCGAGTTCCATCGCCGTCTATCCGCTTACAACCGGTGGCTCCGCCGCGAGCGACCCGTGTCCGGCAACGGTCTGCATTGAGTCGCCGGCCGTCAATACCAGCATCAGCGCCGCCTATTGGCCGCTGAGCCTGCCCACCAGCACCAGCGACGTGATAGAAGCCACAGGGATCTATGTTTTACCCGCGGGCAACTATGTCTATGTGGCAGCTTACGATGCGACCACGACCTCAATCTATGCATACTCTAATTTTATCTTCGGCTTTTCGATAGGATCAGGTGGTGTGCTTACCCCGCTGAATGGCGGTGCGCCCCTGGGAGGCACCCTGGCCGGCGGAGCCTTTGCCACCCTGGAGACCTGTAACGACGCCTTCCTCAATGCCCCCTTTATTGTGGGCACCTGCCCCTCCGCCATCACCAGCGATTCCACCGGCAACTACGTTTACGTTACGGATGTGCTTAAGGGCATAGTTCTTGGCTACTCGGTTTCATCCGGCACCGGCCTCTTGACTTCGCTCAGCGGCAACCCTTTCCCCGCCGGAGACCAACCCTCCGCCCTTGTCGCGGATCCCTCATACCCTTACCTCTACGTCACCAACGCTTTGGACTCGACGATTACGGCCTACTCGATGAACAGCGGAGAACTCACCAGCATTGGCACATACGGCTCAGGCGGCGTGGAGCCGGTGGCCATCGGTATCGATCCGTCGACCTACCACTTTCTTTACGCGGTCAACTTTCTTGGCAACACTCTCGCCGCCGGCACAGTCGGCGGTTTTGAGCTGAGCCCCACCGCCGGCACGCTCGTCAATTCGCAAAGCTCTCCCTACATCTCGAATCTCCAACCCACAGCCGTAGCCGCCATTCCGCACAACGGCAGCGGAGCAGGCGTTCAGAAGTGAGAGCACGCTCAAGATCACTAGCAACACCCCGTACCGGGCTTTTACAATACGGACGGGGCAACCTAAACGAGTTTTCCAGGGGGCTGCAATTCAACTTGACAGCCCACGACGAAGGAAGCGCATGAAGTTCAGCAAATTGAGCCAGCTCTTGCTGGTTTCTGCTCTCGGCCTCATCGTGGCCACTCTCTTGACGTCCTGCGAGATCGCCACCATCGACTATGTCTTCGTAGCCAGCACCACCTCGAATGTGGATAATGCCGGACAGATCCTAACCTACGCCACAGACTCGAGATCAGGCGCGCTGCGCACTGGACAGCCCAGCGTACTCAGCGGCGGAACCTTGCCGATAGCCCTGGCCGTCGACTCGGTTTATCAAAATCTCTACGTCGCCAACCAGGGAAACAACTCCGTAGTCCACTTCACCATCAACGGCAGCGGCGTCCTGACCGAGGCGGGCTCCATCACCGCCTACAGCGTTCCCGTCGCCCTGGCTGTGGACACGGCCGGAACCTTCCTTTATGTGCTCTCCGGCCCCAATCCCTCCGTGCTCACGGTTTACTCTCTTTCGAATGGCACGATCGGCTCACAGGTCGCGCAGGAGACGCTCGTTCTACCCGGTTATACGGGCGATGTTCTCGTTCCCACCGGCATCACCGTGCTGGTGAACAACGGCATCGAGACCGGCAATGCCGTCTTCGTCACCGCCTTCGATCAAAGCGCCTACAACCCCGGCTGCACTCCTACCCCGCCTGCCACAACCTGCATCACCAGCACGGCCAACCCCGGCTGGGTCTTTGGCTATAGCATCGGCTCGGGCGGCGCGCTCTCCACCTCTTCCGGCAGCCCCTTCGAAGCCGGCGTAAAGCCCTCCGCCATCGCTTCTACCCCCACAAACGAATATGTCTACATCACCGACTTTGCCGACAGTCAGTTGATCGCATATTCTGTGCGCGACGGCGTCAGCCTCCATCCCCTCATCAACGGCCCCTTTAAAACCGGCAACTTGCCCACGGCGCTCGCTATCGACCCGCGAGGCAAGTACCTCTACGTCGCCAACTCGACAAGCACATCGTCGGGCGGAGGCTCGGTCTCTTGCTTCACCATCGATCTCGGCACAGGCACGCCCTCGGCTGACGCTGTTACCGGCAACAGCACAGATACCGATCCGGTCGCCATTACGGTCGATGCGTCGATTGGAAGATTCGTCTTTACCGCCAATTACATCGGCAGCTCCGTCTCAGGCTTCACACTGAGCGCGGATACAGGCGAGATCACTGGTAACCAGGCTACGCCTTATCCCGCTGGATTCCATCCCACCGCGGTGGTATCAATTCCCACCGGCAGCCACTCGACGCAGACAGTTAACCCGTAGCGGCCAGGTCACTCCATGCTAAAAGCCCAGCCGCCGAGGCTGGGCTTTTTTGCTGCTCCCATCAGTCCGCTACGCCCCCATCCACTTGCGCAGTTGACGCTGTGCCGGCTTCTCAATCGAGTACAGCGCCAGCAGCGCCAGCCCAATCAACGCCGCGTAGCTGATCCACGGGTCAAACCGGATCAGGCCCAGCCGGTCCAGCACATGCGTCTCGTGAATCAGATTCCACAGGTTGAAGTGCAGCAGATAGAGGGAGTAGCTCGCCTCGCCCACAAAAACCAGCGGTCGCCAGCTCAGACCAGTAGCCAGCGGATTCTCTCCGGCCAGCCCCAGCACAATGCACCCGAACAGCGGCATCAGCAGGCCGTCGTGCATAATGGCGTAGGGCATCAGCGGACCCAGCGCCAGCAGGCCGTAGATGCCGGCAAATCCGCCCAGTCCCAGCCAAAGGCGCAGACGGCCGGTGCGCGCCATCATCTCGTTCAGATCGGCCAGCATCATGCCGAAGACAAAACTGGCCAGGTGCGGAAGCGGCGTATATTTCAGTCCCCACAACCAGATGCCGTAACTCCAGCGGTTGGGATGCGGGATTCCGTCCGGATTGAATGCCATATAAAGCAGGCCGGGAACCAAACCCAGCCCCCACACCAGGGCCATGCGGCCAAGGTGCGGCACCATCCGCTCCGGCCGCTTCCAGCGCGCCAGCCAGGGAAAGATCGTGTAATAGAAAGCCTCGGCCGACATGGTCCACGCCGGCGTATTCAGGAAGGTGGCGATCACCGGAATCCATCCTTGCAGCAGCAAGGGCGTCAGCACCACCCCCGCCCAGAACATCCCGTGCGTGTGGCTCCCATATTCCTTGCCCAGAGTCCCCAGGCCAAGTAGCAGACCGAGCAGATAGATGGGATAAATGCGCGTAAATCGCGCCTTCCAGAAGCGTGCCCGGTCCAGCTTCCCGGCCCGTGCCCGCCCGGCATAGTTGTACGCCAGCACAAATCCCGACAGCAGGATAAAGTAGCTCACCGAGATAAAGCCGGCATTGACCACCGGCGCCAGCAAGCCAAACCACTGAGGATTGGAAAAATGAAATAAGACGATATTGACAGCCGCAAAACAGCGCAAACCCGTCAGTGCTTTCAGCGGTGCCGGCTTCTGGATCTCCTTACAGTGGACAGTGGTCAGTGAACAGTGACCAGTCACAAAACCCGGGCTTTTCCTGTCCACTGTCCGCTGTTCACTGTTCACTGTTTTACGCCGTCACCAGCGATCCGACTTTTTCACCCATAACCACACGCTTGATGTTCCCCGGATTGTTCATATTGAAGATAATCATGGGCAGATTGTTGTCCTTGCACAGGCTCACCGCGGTCAGGTCCATTACCTTCAGCCCTTGGCGCAGGATCTCCATGTAGGTAATCTCGTCGTACTTCACCGCATCTTTGAACAGCACCGGGTCGGCGTTGTAGACGCCCTCCACCTTGGTGCCCTTCAGCAGCACGTCGGCCTTGATCTCCATGGCCCGCAGGCTGGCTGCGGTATCGGATGAGAAAAACGGATTGCCGATCCCCGCCGCAAAGATCACCACGCGCCCTTTTTCCAGATGCCTGACCGCCCGGCGGCGAATATATGGCTCGGCCAACTGGTTCATGAAAACCGCGCTCATCACCCGGCATTGCACCCCGCGCTGTTCCAGCGAGTCCTGAATAGCGATGGCGTTGATGACCGTCGAGAGCATGCCCATGCTGTCGGCGCTCACCCGGTCCATCGCCTTGGCCTGCTCCTCCACGCCGCGGAAGAAGTTGCCTCCGCCCACCACCAGGCCTATTTCCACGCCCAGATCGTGTATTTCCACAATTTCGCTGACAATCCCGGACACCTTATCGGCGTCCAGTCCGAAGCCGCGCGTGCCGGCAAGTGCCTCACCCGATATTTTAAGAACGATCCGCTTATACATGCCTTTTCGAGTATCGCATACCGAATGATCGAACGTTCTGACCATTTCAATAACTTCTATCCAGAATCCATAGACAACCTTTTAGGCTCGATGAATCCAGTCTGGACATCACAATAAACCCGATTTCGATGCTACCTTTGGGCCTGGTTGTTGCATCCAATTGTGATAGATCGATGCGCGGCAATTCGACTCAGGAATCGAGGAGAGAAATTATGGCGAATCCAAGGAAATGCGGAAATACGATCTGTACCTGCACCCCGTCCGGAAATGATAAGTATTGCAGCCCCCACTGCGAAAAAATCGCTGGAAGACTGGAAGTCGTTTGCATGTGTGCCCACGATGATTGTGGCAGCAACGTGAAAGAAACCAAAATAACCACCGAACAAGTCTAGTTTTTATAAGACACGGCTGCATACCGTAGACCCATCCGGGTCAAACTCTACGCCGTAATGTGTTCAAGCTCATTCGGTCGAGCAGCCATGAAAAAAGGCCCAGGGTTTGCGCCCTGGGCCTTTCATATTCCCTAGTCCCTTAGTCCCTGTCTTACCTTACTCCGCTGCCGCTTCCACGATCTTGGTTGTGGCCACAGTCCACTCCGGCGCGCCCACTTTGAAGCGCGCGAAACGCCGCACCGTGATGTTCTCGCCCAGCTTGCCCACCTTCTGCCCGATCAGCTCCTTGATGCTCACCGTCTGATCCTTGATGAAAGGCTGTTCCAGCAGGCAGACCTCCTCGTAAAATTTGGCCATCTTGCCGTCCACAATCTTCTCGATCACAGCGGCCGGCTTGCCCGTAGCTGCGGCCTGCGCGCGATAAATCTCCTTCTCGCGCTCCATATCCCCGGCAGTCACGTCCTCGGGCTTCACAAAGCGCGGATCGCTGGCCGCGATGTGCATCGCGATGTCCTTGAGCAGCTCCTGGAAGTCGTCGGTGCGGGCCACAAAGTCGCTCTCGCAGTTCAGCTCGATCAGCACGCCGATCTTGCCGCCGGCATGAATGTAGGTGCCCACCGCGCCCTCGTTGGTTACGCGGGCAGCCTTCTTCTGTGCAGAGGCCATGCCCCGCTTGCGCAGCACCACAAATCCCGCCTCAATGTCTCCCTTGGTCTCCTGCAATGCCTTCAGGCAGTCGCCCATCGGCGCGCCCGACTTCTCGCGCAACTCTTTCACCAGCTTGGCATCAATCTTTTCACTCACTGTCGTCATCTCTCTTTTCCTTGGTTTCCCCGCATGCCTGTCGTTGATTCCATTTCTACCGCCTTCACCGCCAGTTTATGCTTGCGGTGTTACGGCATAAGAAAAGCGTGGCACTCAACTCCGGCGGCCACGCTTGTCTCAATTCTGCGCACATCAGCGCGCGGAAATAATTAAAGAGCGCCCTCAGCCACTTCGGCCTCGTCCAGCGCCGCAACCGCGGCCGGAGCCTTGCGGATGCCAGGACCCAGGACCGCATTCAGATCCAATTCCTCCACCGGCGCTGCATCTTCCTCCGCCACAGCCTCTTCCGCCGCAGCTACCGGCTGATCTTCCTGGAAGGCCTTGTCGGCCACCAGGTTCACGCCCTCGGATGCCGAGTCGGCAATCTTCGAGGTGAACAGCCGGATCGCCCTCAACGCGTCGTCGTTGCCCGGAATCACGTAATCCACCACCGTCGGATCGCAGTTGGTATCCACCACCGCCACCACCGGAATCCCCAGCTTGCGCGCTTCCTTGACGGCAATCGCCTCGTTGTTTGAGTCCACGATAAACAGCGCATCCGGCAGCCGCTTCATCGTCTTGATGCCGGCCAAATTAGCTTGTAAATGCTTGCGCTCCCGCTCCAGCTTGATCACTTCCTTCTTGGTCAGCAGCTCATAGCGGCCATCCGTGGCCATCTCATCCAGTTCCTGAAGGCGCTTCACACTCTTCTGCACCGTCACCCAGTTGGTCAGCAGGCCCCCCAGCCAGCGCTGGTTGATGTAGGGCATCCCCGCGCGTGTGGCTTCTTCGGCCACGGCCTCCTGCGCCTGGCGCTTGGTGCCGACGAATAGAATCGTCTTGCCTCCCGCGCACAGTTCAGTGACGAACTTCGACGCATCCTTGAACAGCTTGAGCGTCTTCTGCAGGTCGATGATGTAAATCCCGTTGCGCTCGCCAAAGATATATTCCTTCATCTTCGGATTCCAGCGCTTGGTCTGATGCCCGAAGTGAACTCCAGCTTCGAGCAGCTCCTTCATTGTGATCGTGGCCATTGGCCTCCTTCGTGGATTGCATCCGGGTGGTCGATGCCGGCGCCCGAATTAAACCCGCTATTGCGGGAGATTGGTAAAACAGTGGTCAGAGATCAGTGGTTAGTGATTAGTTTGAAACGCCAGAACCGAAAGCTTCGCTCTGACCACTAACCACTGTTCACTAACCACTGCAAGCGCGTTAGCGCTTGCTGAACTGGAACCGTGCGCGGGCGCCCTTCTGCCCGTACTTCTTGCGTTCCTTCATGCGCGAGTCGCGAGTCAACAGGCCTTCAGCCTTCAGCGTCTTGCGCAGTTCCGGATTGAACTCGACCAGTGCGCGGGCAACGCCCAGCTTCACGGCATCAGCCTGTGCGGCCACTCCACCGCTCTTCACGGTGGTCACCACGTCGAAGCTAGAGGCCAGTTCGACCAGCGCCAGAGTCCGCTTGGCTGCCACGCGCTGCTGCTCGGTCACAAAGTACACGTCGAATGCCTTGCCGTTGACTTTCCACTCGCCCGTTCCGGGACGCAAAAAAACGCGGGCGATAGCCGACTTGCGCCGCCCCGTCCCGTAATACTGAACCAGATCTGCCATTCTTAGCTCTCTCCGCCGGCTCAGTCGCCGGCCAAACTATTCCCTATTCCCTGCTTCTACTTCACTTCCAAAGCCACCGGACCCTGCGCCTGGTGGGGATGCTTGTCGCCGCGATAAACCTTCAGTTTGGTAGCCATCTGCCGCCCCATCTTGCTTTTGGGCAGCATGCCCTTGATAGCCTGTTCCAGAATCGCCTCCGGCTTGCGGTTCAAAAGCCGCACGAACGACTCCTCGCGCAGCCCACCCGGAAAACCGGTATAGCGGCGATAGAGCTTGCTCTCGGCCTTCAGGCCGGTCAGCCGCACCTTCTCCGCGTTGATGACGATCACGTGATCGCCCATATCGATGTACGGCACATACTGGGGATTCAGCTTGCCGCTCAGCACACTGGCAGCCTTGGTCGCCAGCCGCCCCAGCGTTTGACCGCTGGCATCCACCACATACCACTTGCGGGCAATATCCTTGCCGCTCGGAACAAAAGTACTCATCTTTCTCCTGCCCTCGATAAACCGACGCAAAAAACATTTGCCCACGCCAAAAGCGCACGGGCCTGAATTCTACCCACGTCCAAACAAATCTGTTCGGGTGAGAACTGCGGGAGCTGGCCCACAAAGGGCTCTGGCCATGCCGGACTCGCGTAATAAACCCACTTACAATCTCGAATCCAGCACCCGGTGACCTGTTCCAGCCGACCCCATCAGGGAATCCACCAGCCGGGTCCGGGTGAGCACACACAGACCCCAGGCGCAACACCGCGCAAGGTCTCTAGAATACCCGAATCCAGCCTCCGAAGTCAACGAAAAGAGCTGTCGGCTAAAAGCTGACAGCTGCCTTTCACGCCGCCTTCACGTCCGCAACCGACCGCACTCTGAACCGCTTCATCTGAATCGAAAGCGTCCGCTCAATCTTGCGCAGGTCGCCTCGCTCCGCCGGTCCGGCAAAGGTTGAAGCCACGCCATGCGCCGCCGCCCGCCCCGTCCGTCCCACGCGGTGAACAAAGTCCTCGGCCACCTTGGGCATATCGAAGTTGATCACGTGCGCCACGTTGGCCACGTCGATGCCGCGAGCAGCCACATCGGTAGCCACCAGCACCCGGTGACGGCCCTCTGAAAAGCTCCGCAGCGCCGCATTCCGCTGCGACTGCGTGCGGTCGCCGTGAATCTGCGTCGCCGACCAACCTGACTTAGACAGCCGCCGCGTCACACGGTCCGCTCCATGCTTGGTACGCACAAAAACCAGAAAGCTCCCCGTCTCGGCGCCCAGCAGGTGCTCCAGCAGCTCCTGTTTCTTGTCCGGCGCCACTTCAAAGGTGCGCAGCTCCACGTTCTCCGCCGGCTTCAGCACTGATCCAATCTCGATGCGCGCCGGGTTCCTGACGTATTTGCGCACCACGTCCTTCACCGCGCCTTCCAGCGTAGCCGAGTAGCAAAGCGTCTGCCTCACCTCCGGCAACACAGCCGCAATCCGCGCAATCGCCGGCTGAAAGCCCATGTCCAGCATCCGGTCCACTTCGTCCAGCACCAGGATCTTCACCTGATCCAGCCGCACCAGCTTGCGCTTGAGAAAATCCTCCAGCCGCCCCGGCGTAGCCACAATCAGCTTCGCCCCGCGGCGAATTGCATCGAGCTGCGCCCGCTCAGCCAGCCCGCCCACCACCAGGGCCACCGTCTGATCTGAACTGGTTCGAATGGCAAGAAAATGCTTTTCCACCTGCATCGCCAGCTCCCTCGTAGGCAGCAGGATGAGGGCGTGCGCAGCGGGTCCCTTCGTCTGCGCTTTTTGCAGAAGTTCAACGATGGGGATCAGAAATCCGAGCGTCTTGCCCGTCCCGGTCTGCGCCGTGGCCAGCACGTCGCGGCCTTCGAGCGCGGGGGGAATGCAGCCGGCCTGCACCGGCGTGGGGGTTTCAAACTTGTTAGCGTCAAGCCGCGCCATAAGGGCGGGCGAAAGAGAAAACTGTGCAAATTGTGTCGTCAAAATTGTCTTAATTTCCTTAGGGCTCCGCGAGCTCCATATTCCCTGGAGCCTGCAATCGGAACCGGACTTGAGGCATGCACACGAATCCTATCCGCATGCGAACCTGCTCTAGAATATGCGTAAGGGAGAACCGAAAGTCGAATCGAAGACTGGCAACCGGCATTCAAAAGGGGAGAACGCCAGGGCCCGGAGCTGCCACACGCTACTGGTACGCCAATCAGCACATTGCCAATCGGCTACCCTGCTCCACACTTCCCCGGTTCATTCGCTCTGCTCCAACTTGAGCAGTCCAATGCAAACTCCCGGGCGGGAGACTCATGGGTATACGCTGTAGGGGCTTGGGGGAAATCTGTGCCAGGCAATGCAAGCCTTCTTAGGGGCTCGCCGCCGCTCACGGCCAAATCACTGAGCGCAAATACAGTGTAGCACACTTTCGCTTTTCCCTCGCCCGCAGGAAAGTGAGTCTATTGAAAGGTACTACCGACCCGTGGAGGAATGAAACTGACTCCAGCAATGCCGCCGCTAACCTGCCAACCTGCTAACCCCGCGCAAGCGGGGGCCAACTCGCCGTATTTGTCCCAAGAATCTGTTCCCGTTTTCATCGGCCAACTTGCAGCACAATCAAAATCGAACTTGCTTAAAGCTTAAAGGCACAACTTCACATCCTGATGTGATGTTCCCCAACGACAGCAAAAACCGACCACAGATTGGTAAGCCCAAGCAGTTCCCCCACCCGTTTGCCAATATTGATCAGTTCCAAACTGCATCCCGCCGACTTGCCTGAAACGTACAGCCGAACCAGTGTGCCCAGGCCCGTGCTGTCGATGTACTCAAGATCCGTCAAATCCAGCACGATCCGTTTGCTTTCCGGAATCAGCGGCTTGACCTCGTTCAAGAGAATATCGGTCCCCCCCGATACCAGCCTGCCGTGGCATCGCACAACGGCGCAGTCACCGGAGCGTTTGGTCTCAAGCGTGATGAACTTTATGGTTGCTTTTTCTGGCATTGGGCATCCCCTTGTCGGAAAGCTTGGCGTGCGGTCGAAGACCAATATCGGTCATTCTCTCATAAAGTCCGCGCTTTTCAACAAGTTCCAGTCCCGCTTTGCCAATCTCTGTTGAACTGGGCCGTCGGCTTCAGCGTCCCGGCCTGCCCGGCTCTGAATTCCGTGCATCGGGCAGCCCCACGCGCCGCTTCACCGCCAGAATCTCCTCAATCTTGCCTTTCGGGATAAATTGGAGCGGCTTGCCGATCTCGAGCGCAATCAGATAGCTCTTGCAGTAAGTCTCAAACGTCTCCACCAGCCACTCGGCGTGACTCACCGTATCGGCCCAGCAGACGATGCCGTGATTGGCCAGCAGGATGGTGTTGTGCTCCTCCACAAAAGGCAGCACCGTCTCGGCAAAAGCCTGTGTCCCGGGCGTCTCATACGGCGCTATAGCCACAGGCCCAATCGAGCTCTCGTACTCCGCGATAAGTCCAATGGGCGGCGCCGTGCCGGTCATGGAAAATGCAGTTGCATAGGGCGAATGGCAGTGCACGATGGCGCGCGCCAGCGGATTGGCCTTGTAGATCTCCAGATGCAGCAGCAGCTCGCTGGTGCGCATCCGGTCACCGGCCAGGATGCCGCCCTCCATGTCTGAGAGGCACAGGTCGGCCGGCTCCATATCCCGCTTGCACATCATGGTCGGCGTGCACAGCAGGTACTTGCTGCCCAACCGGGCGCTGATATTGCCGCCGTTGCCGTCCACATATTGCCGCTCCCACAGCTTGCGGCCCACCTCTACGATTTCCGCGCGCAGGATCTCCGCCTCATGGGAGTTGGCTACCTCCAATGACGAACTGCCCTCGAACCCAGGCTTGCGCTGGTCTTCCGCGCCGGTCTGCAATGCTTCCCTCCCTTGTTCCGTCAATTGAGCCCAACTCCGCTCCGTGGCCATTGTCCCTGCCTCGACAGTGTTTAATTTGTTTTATCGGGCGCAGGAAAGACCTGATCCGTCCCCACAAGTGTATATTTTGTACCGGTCCCGAACCTTCCAATATGAATTTTCTTACCGCGCCAGCGTTTGTTCCCCAGGCACCAGCCTGCGTTGCAACTCCTCCAGTGTCTGGCCCTTGGTTTCGGGAAACACGAACAGCACCACTACAAACTGCACCACCGTCATCACAGCAAAGAACACAAACGGCGTTTCCGTATTCATGTAATGCGCCACTACCGGAAATTCCAGCGCAATCAACGCATTCATGATCCAGTGGCTGGCGCTGCCCACGCCCTGCCCCTTGGAGCGGACCGAGGTGGGAAAGATCTCGCCGATGTAAACCCAGATCACCGTTCCCTGGGACATGGAAAAGAAGGCGATATAAACCACCAGCAGCCACACCAGCGCGCCGGGGTGAGAATGGGTCGCAAAAAGCCACGCCACTCCCGCCAGGCAACAGGCCGTTCCCGCCGCGCCCACCAGCAGCAGAGTCTTGCGGCCGATCTTGTCGATCAGCGACATGCCCACCAGCGCAAACAGAAAATTAGTGGCGCCGATGGCGATGGCCTGCTGGTCGCCCGATATCTGGCTGAAGCCGGCCGTGGTAAAAATGCTGTTCAGGTAGTAGAGGATGACGTTGATCCCCTCCAACTGGTTGAACGCGCCGATGCTGATGGCCAGAAACAGGGGATAGCGGTACTTCCAGCGGAACACCGGCTCATGCGCCGAGGCGGGCTCCTGCCGGAGCGCCATGCGGATGTCGGCCAGTTCGGCCTGCGGGTCCGGTTCGCCCATCATCCTGAGCACGGCCAGCGCTTCGTCGATGCGGTCCTTCGAGGCGCTCCAACGCGGGCTGCGAGGAATGCCGTAGAGCAGCGCCAGAAAGACGATGGCGGGAAACGCGGCTACGCCCACCTGCCAGCGCCACTCCGCCGCGCCCAGGTGCAGCAGCCGAATCCCATAGTTGGAGACGTAGGCCACCAGAATGCCCAGCACCACGTTGAACTGAAAGATGCTCACCAGACGCCCGCGCCACTTGGCCGGGGCCAGTTCCGCGATGTAGACCGGTCCCAGCACCGAGGACGCGCCGATGCCCACCCCCCCCACGAACCGGAAGATTAAAAATGCGGGCCAGTTCCAGGCCAGGCCGCAGCCGACGGCGGAGATGAAATAGAGGACCGCGGTAAAGCGCAGGGCTTCGCGCCCGCCCAGCTTTTGCCCCACTACGCCGGCGCCCAACGCCCCAACCACCGTGCCGATCAGCCCGATGCCCACCGTGAAGCCTTCTTGATGCGGGCTCAGGTTATAAAGCTTCATCAGCGCTTCAATGGCGCCGGAGATCACCACCGTATCGAATCCAAAAAGCAGTCCGCCCAACGCACCGGTCAGAGTCGCCTTCATCAAATGAACGTTGGGTCGCATCTTCACCTGTTCCTTAATTTCCAAACCATCCTACAAGCTGGATCCGTAACCGGCAAACCGACGGGAACTATCCCCTTAACTCCCGTGGCTTGATTTGAAGGTTCGCTCTGCAAATTTCATCGAACGGATGCCCACAATCCACGCATGTTCCACCCAAAAAGCGGTGTTTCCCTTCTTCTCTGGGCGGTTCGGAAGTAATCAACTCTTTCAGATACTCACTATCAATACTCTTGTCGCTCATTTTTCCTCCACGGGAGTCAAAGGGATAATTCCCAAACCGACTCCCCACTCGGGCATTCTCCAAAGACCTGTTTCCCGGTCTTTTTTTTTGAAGACCCGGCAGCCGGCGGCATCCGGCCCGCAAAAATAGCGCCGCCGATTCCTGCCATCAGATAAACTCAATCGATTTCGGAAAAGTATGTAAGCATAAGCTGAAGTATCATGCGAAACTTTGTCATGGGTGAATCGAACCTGCACTAAGGAGATCGATCAAAATGAATTATGTGCACAGGAATATTGCCCGCCGTCTGACCGTATGTGTAGCTCTGCTCTCGTTCGCATCTGCCCTGAACGCGCAAACTACCGCGGCGCCTGGCATGCAAACTGCCCCAGCCCAAAGCGCCCAACCGCCGGTATGGAAGTCGTACAGTTACCCCGTAGACGGATTCAGCGCCTCTTACCCTTCGGTTCCCGATCTGCAGAAGAAGAGTGTCCCCACCGATGCAGGCGCCTTCGAATTGCGCTCCTATATCGGGGTGGATGGCGATGTGGCAATGTTTGTCGGCATTTGCGACTACGGCTCGAAGACCAACGGCCAGGACCCCGACGTTCTACTCCAGGGAGCCAAGAATGGAGCCCTGCAAAACGCCGGCGCCCATCTTCTTAGTGAAACAAAGACCACTTTCGGCATCTATCACGGCCTCACCTTCGAGGCGGAGAGCGATCAGGCCCACTTTTCCGCACGCATCTATATGGTGGGTAACACGCTTTACCAGACGCTGGTCGTTTCGCCCCTGGGAAAGCCCTATGCCGATACGGCGCGCTTCCTTGATTCTTTCCAACTGATTCCGCGAACCGCACCATAAGCCGTCTGCATCAGCCTTCCGCGCGCTCCTGCACTCCCGGCAACACCGCCAGCACCCGGCAGCGGTGCTTGCCGGCCGCGCTCCAGGCCAGCGCCATCTCGCTCTCGATATAAGCGCAATCTCCCGCTTCCAGCACTTCCTGCATCCCGCCCGAGTCCAGTTGCAGCTTTCCTTCCACCACATACAACAGGCCGCTCGTCTCGTGAAAACTATCCGTCATTGAACTGGCTCCGCTGGGCGGAAGCTCAATCATCTGCGCCACCAGCCGCGACCCTTCCGACACCGCATTCAGCGGCGTATGTTTCACCGGTTCCGGCCCGCGTCCGTTACCCTGCATCTGCGTCTTGCGCGTGATGGAGAGCGTATGCCGCGCGGGCTCCCCGAAAAAGTAACTCATCCCCACGCCGTAAACCCGGCTGATGGTGGCCAGCGTCGGCAGGGTTGGAATCATGCGGTCCGTTTCCAGCTTTGAAAGCAGCGCCGTTGAAAGCCCGGTCTCGGCCGCCAGCCGCGCCAGCGTAAGCCGTTTCTGCGTACGCAGTGCGCGCAGCTTCATGCCGATACAGTAAGGTTCCAGAAACCACTGTGCATACGAAACAGTCTTGGCCATCGCAAATTCTCCCGGGACTCGGGTTTTCCGTCCCTCCATTCAGCTTGCCAGTCATCGGCCTTCCATCTCTTGACGGTTTTCTGAAGTTTATCTCCCACTCCGCTGAATCATTCCCTATTCCCTATTCCCTATTCCCTGTCCCTGGTCGCCGACCAAGGCGTTCCTGAATTGGAAGCATGCTCATATAAAATTACCCATAAACAGCACTCAATTCATTTATAATAAACAAGATGCGTGCAAATCTCCTAGTTTACTTAAGAGTAAACTAGTAACCACTTTTGGATTACTTATAGCACTGGACAATCAAGGAAAACGTCTCTCTTAGGCTTTCCAAATGTGGATAATCAGGAATACACACCAAAGGACCGGGCCGAGCAAAAAACCCGGGGGGATGCAGGACTACAGCTCTTTTCTTCCAGAATGTCCATCTTTAAGGTCCCCCGGGCCCATGTACGTGGCTGCCATTCGCACCGGGCGCATGGCAATAAAAATACCGGGAGTATGACCACAACTCCGAGGAGCTCTGTTGGACAGGAAGAAATCGCATTCATCCGCATTGCCCGGCTCCACTCATCCGGTGTCTCATGAGAAAGAATCCCCCAGCAAGGATTCTTTGCCAGCAGGTGGAGTAGGGACAGGTTCTGATCGCCCGGATCGAGAGTCGGCTCTCTCCTTCGGAGTCTTCCGTCTGGAAGCCGATGGAACGCTCTTCCGCGGAGATAAACCGGTTCACCTGCCCCCCAGGGAGTTGGCGGCGCTTCAGTTCCTGCTGGCGCATGCCGGTCAGATCGTTACCCCCCAGCAGTTGAAACAGGCGCTATGGGGCGATGTGCACGTCACCGCGGACAGCATTCCAAAGTGCCTCTCCTCGCTGCGCGCGCGGCTGGAGCCCGAAGAGTGCATCCAGACCGTCTACAAGCGCGGATACCGCTTCTCCGCCGAGGTGCGGCCTCACGGCTCAGCTCAACCCGAAGCCTTTAAGCGGCTGGCGATCACGCCTTTCGCCGCCCTTTACGGTGTTCCCGAGCATCTTGGCATGGCCATCGCGGAGGAGACCATTACCCGGCTTACACGCGCCCGCCATCTGGCCGTTTCCATCCTGGCCCGGGACTCGGTCTTCAACCTGGCTCTCCGCGGACTCACCGCTCAGCAGATCGGCGAGACGCTCAATGCCGACCTCGTCCTCACCGGATCACTACGCACATTGCCCGCGCATTTCCGCCTGCGGGCTGAGATGATTCTCGTTCAGCAAGGCACGCAGATCTGGGTTGAAGACCTGCTCGTGGAGCGAAGCAGGTTCGCGGGACTTGAATCGGAACTGGTCAACCGCCTGGCATTTCGCCTCTTTACAGAAGGGATACCCGGTACCGGCTACCGGGAGTCCCAGAAATCGAGCTCAATTTCCCGGGGCGGGAGCGATTTTCTACCGCAACCCACCCTGCACCGGCACGCCCCGCCACGCATCATGCCAAGCGGTCCCCCGGTTCCCGGAACCCGCTACCCGGAGACGTTATCACAAGAGTGGAATGCTGGAGGCCTGTCCATCAGCGCTGCCGCGGAGCCCTTCGTCGAGCGGCGAAAACGCACCGGGCGCAGGGAAGCCTACGAAATCTACCAGCGCGGGCACCATGAGTGGCAGACGCTCCAGCGCCACCGCATGCAAGACGGCCTGCAACTCCTCTCCCGCGCCATTGAACTCGACCCCTCCCTGATCGCAGCCAGGGTGGATCTCGTGAATCTATGCATTGCCTTGTCCTTCTACGGATTCATGTCCCCGGCCGTGGCCGCCGATCTTGTGCGCCGCACGGCCGAACTGGGGCCTGCATCCGGGGTTCACGGGAAGCGGTCTTTGCTTCCTGGAGCGGTAGCAACCGGTCTTGGCCGTTGGGGCGAGATTTCCATTCCCGATCTTCCCCTTGGCGCTGAAGCCATTCTTCCCGCCCTGGGCTGGATCAGCTTCCATGTGGACTACGATTTGCCCGCGGCATTGCACGCCTTTTCCGTCGCCGCTCATCTGCCCTACGATCCCTGGATCTCCCGTTTGCGCGTGATGTTCGCGCTCAGCCGCCATCGCTTTGACGAAGCAATCGGTTTATTGCGCGACGATCTGCAACTGGACCCTTATTCCCCCTCCTTGCATGCCCGCCTGGCCTGGGCGCTTCACCTGGATTCGCAAGCCTCGGAAAGCGTCGACTGCATCCGTCGCACCCTCGCTCTCTTTCCCGAAGATGAAATCTCCCAGTTGTACGGAACTGTGATTCTCGCTTTCAACGGGGATGCGCCGCGCGCAACCGAACTGGCGCAAAGCCTTGCCCAGCGCTCGCCGCACTTCGATATTGCCTCCGCTGTCCACGCCTATGCCCTGGCCTGCGCGGGCCTTCACGACGAGGCCCGCGCCATCCTCGAAAGGCTGCAATGGATGAGCCGGGAACGCTTCGTCCTCAGCTCCTTCACCGCAGCCGTCCACGTTGTGCTGGGAAACCACAATGCCGCGCTGTCAGAACTGTACGCCGCCTCTGATGCTCGTTGCCCCTGGTTCTTCCAGATGCTCGCCGACCCGCGCCTTAAACCCCTCCACAGCCGCCCTGAGTTCAATGAATTGCGCTCCATCCTCACCCGTATGGAAGAAGCCGCCGAAAACCCCGAATCGGAATTCTGACCCAAATTTCGGAAGATTGAACGGCACCTCCGTCAATCTATACCCTCCTTTCATTCGAGCTCTCCTGAATCTCCTCGCCTCGCCTCTCCAAATCCCCCCGTGATTCGCATCACACACTTACCACTCCAAATCCTTAATAATCAAGAAGAAGGTCCATGGGGTCGCCCGATCAGAGGACGCGATAGTCTTCTCATATCGTCCCCATCCGTGCGCGGAACCAAATCGCCGATAACCCGGCAATGCGGAGTCTAATCTCATGTACAAGATCGTCGAAGCCCGCAGCGTCGGCCTCAATATCAAGCAATTTGTCATTGAGGCGCCGCGCATTGCCCGCAAGCAGAGGCCGGGCCAGTTCCTCATCCTCCGTCTATGCGACAAGGGCGAGCGTATTCCCCTCACCATCAAATCCTCTAATCCTCAGGCGGGCACAGTCACCATCGTGGTGCAGGCCATCGGCAAAACCACCTCCCTGCTCAATTGTCTTGAGGCGGGCGACTCCATTCTCGATATCGTCGGCCCGCTCGGCCAACCTTCGGAGATCGAAAACTACGGCACGGCAGTCATTCTCGCCGGCAGTGTCGGAACCGCCATGGCGCTGCCCACTGCCAACGCGCTCAAGCAGGCCGGCAATCACGTCCTCTTCATTGAAGGCGCCCGCTCCAGAGATATGGTGGTCTTTGAAGACGAAGTGCGCCAGGCCAGCAGCGAAGCTTACGTCCTAACCGATGACGGCAGCTACGGTGAAAAAGGATTGGTCACCAGCAAGCTCAACGACCTGCTCGCCGCCGGCCGCAAGCTCGATTTTGTCCTCGCCGTCGGCCCCGTGCCCATGATGAGAGCCGTCGCCCGCATCACCGGGCCACTTGGAATTAAGACCATGGTCAGCCTCAACTCCATCATGGTGGACGGCACGGGCATGTGCGGAGGCTGCCGAGTGCTGCTCGGCGACAAAAGCAAGTTCGCCTGCGTCGATGGGCCGGAGTTCGATGCCTCGCTGGTCAACTTCGAAGTCCTCATACAGCGCAACGCCATGTATCGCAACAAGGAGTGCCAGTCGCTCAAGCATTTTGAAGAGCACAAGGATGAAGCGCTTGCTGAGCTTCGCGCCGAGCTGGCAGCGAAAGAAAAGGAAGTGGCCGAACTGCGCGAGGAACTGGCCGCTGAAGAGCTGGCTGGAAAGGACGCGCTCCATGCCTGAGATAAACGCCCTTCCCCGCTCGGCCATGAACATTCTTCCGCTCAAGGAGCGCATGAAGATCCTGCGCAGGCACATGCCTGCGCTCGCCCCTGAGATCCGTTGCCGCAACTTTGAAGAAGTGAACCTCGGCCTTGAAGCAGCCGATGCCCTCACCGAGGCCTCGCGCTGCATCGCCTGCGCCAAACCCGCCTGCATCGCCGATTGCCCGGTAGGCGTAAAAATCAAAGACGTCGTAGCCCTCATCTATGCGGGCGATTATCTTGCCGCCGCAGCCAAAATGCGCGAAGACAATGCCCTGCCCGCCATCACCGGCCGCGTCTGCCCGCAGGAGAACCAATGCGAAGGCGGATGCGTGCTGGGCAAGAAAGGCGCGCCACTCGCCATCGGCAACCTGGAGCGCTTTATCGCCGACTTCGAGCGTCAGAGCGGCCAGCTCGGCCTTCCCGCCAATGCGCCCGCGACCGGCAAGAGCGTAGCCATCGTAGGCAGTGGTCCGGCAGGCCTCTCAGCCGCCGGCGACCTGGTGCAAAAAGGCCATCACGTCCGCGTCTTTGAAGCCCTGCACGAGCTCGGCGGCGTGCTCGTCTACGGCATCCCCGAGTTCCGCCTGCCCAAGTCTATCGTCAAAGGCGAAGTCGACAATCTGCGCCGCATGGGCGTTGAATTCGAGACCAACGTAGTGGTCGGCAAAAGCGTAACCATCGACGAGCTGATGCGCAATGAGCACTACGACGCGGTCTTTGTCGCCACCGGCGCGGGCCTGCCGCGTTTTCTCGGCGTCCCCGGCGAGCACCTCAACGGCGTCTACTCAGCCAACGAATTCCTCACCCGCATCAACCTGATGCGCGCCTACAATGCTACCGAATACGATCAGCCTGTCTACGACTGCCGCGACCGCGACGTAATCGTGGTAGGCGGCGGCAACACCGCTATGGACGCGGTCCGCACCTCCCGCCGTCTGGGCGCGCGATCCGCTACCCTGGTCTATCGCCGTTCTGAAACCGAGATGCCCGCCCGCGCCGAAGAGGTCAAGCACGCCCGCGAGGAAGGCATCGAGTTCCTCATGCTGACCGCCCCCGTAGAATTCCTCGGCGATGAAAAAGGCTGGCTAACCACCGCCCGCTGCGTGCGCATGGAACTCGGCGCCCCCGGCCCTGACGGCCGTCGCTCGCCCGTAGAAATCAAAGGTTCAGAGTTCGTTTTGCCGGCCAGCGTAGCCATCATCGGCGTAGGCACCACCGCCAATCCCCTCATCCAGAGCACCACGCCCGACCTCAAGACCACCCCGCGCAATTTCATCGTCGCCGACCCACAAACCACCCGAACCAGCAAGCGCGGAGTCTTTGCCGGCGGCGACATCGTCACCGGCGGAGCAACGGTAATCCTTGCCATGGGCGCCGGCCGCAAAGCCGCCGTCTCCATCCACGAATACCTAACCACCGGCGAATGGGAATAGGGACTAAGGGACTAAGGGACTAAGGGACTAAGGGACTAAGGGACTAGGGACTGAGGGACTGAGGGACTGGGGATTAGGGATTAGAAAAAAGAAGCAGCCACTAACTATACAAGATCAGCTAACCTGCCAACTCGCCAACACCGCGAAGCGGTGCTAACTCGCCGCCTTTGTTCAAAATCATGGGTGCCCCAGGTCTAGCTTTTGAGACCTGGGATAGCACAGCATTCAATAATGAGGTCTTTCTATTCCCTATTCCCTCAGTCCCTAGTCCCTCAGACCCTCAGTCCCTTAGTCCCTAGTCCCTTAGTCCCTATTCCCTAGTCCCTAGTCCCTAGTCCCTAGTCCCTGTCTTCAAAAAATGGGCGGCAAGGGTAACCCCTTGCCGCCGCCCGTCCCTGGGTTGTCTTGAATCAAATTCAATTCAGCGTTACTGCAAAAGCTTGGTTACTTCCTGTTCCACGCTGTTGGCCTGTGCCAGCGCGGCGATGCCGGTCTGGCTCAAAATCTCATACTTCGACATATTCGACGTCGCCGAAGCATAATCAGTTGCCTGCACCGCGTTTTGCGCTGAAACCACGTTCTCCTGCTGCGTGCTCATCACCTGGCTGATCGAGTTCAACGTATTGATCTGAGCCCCGATATAGCCGTCGAGTGCTGCCACGTCACTGATGGCCAGGTTGATATCGTTCAGTGCGGCCTGCGCATTGGTCTGGTTGGTCAGGTCCGTGCCGCTCAGCGACTCACCGGCTGCGTCCGAGTAGCTAATAGCGGCAATTCCAGCCGTGGAGTCTGTGTCCGTTATAAAGCCCGTGTTCACCGTCCCCCCGTAAGTCGGACCCGCGCCAACAGAGGTTCTCTTGTCAGAGATACCGCCGGTGCTTGAGATTCCGAGGTTGTAATAGTCTCCAGCCGTTGTCACCGGGGTGGCGGCCGCATAGGTCACGGTTCCAGTGCCAGTGGTTTCGTCGCCGTTTCCAGCAGCAGCGGTGTAACCCATGGTTAGCGCGGAGTTTGACGAAGTGAAGACGATGTCCTTGTTCGTTTGACTGTACGTGGCCGTGACCCCGTAGTCGTTGGTATCGATGTACTTCGCCAGATCCTGAAGCGTGTCGGTCGTGCCCGTCCCGCCCAAGTTGATGGAATTCGCGCCGATGGTGAAGGTGCCGTTGAGCACATCCGTGATGGATTCACCATCTCCTCCTAGAGTCAGCGTGCCAAGCGTGCTGGTGCTCGCAGTGTTGGTTGTGGGTGTTCCGGCCAGCGTAATAGAAGTGGCAGCGGCGACGGTATCGGCTGTGGGCGTGGTGACCAACGTTGCGGCCTGAGTCGCAGCGCCGCCTGCGTTGTTGATCGTCAGCACATTGGGGCTTGTGACCGTTGCCGACATTCCGGTACCGGCGTTCGCAGCCGACCAATCATTGATGGTCTTGGCCAGGTCGGCAATGTTGTCCGACACCCCCGGCACTCCGAGGGTCAGGTTCAAGGCGTCGCCATTCTCACCCGTGAGCGCGAAAGCTCCGCCGGTGAGGATATCGCCGGCATTATTGAGCGTGATCGTCTTACTTCCACCCGCGTCGGCCCCCGCGGCAAAAGCTCCAAAGCCTGCTCCGCCAACCACAGGCACTGCATCCGCAGCCGTCACGGCGTCCGTAAGGTTTGTGCCGCTGACGCTTGCTGTAGAGTTTGCCGACGTAAACATCAGTGTCTCGCCTTTGACTGAGGCCGTGATCCCGTAGTTGTCTGCATTAATCGTTGCCGCAAGGTCGTTAATGTTATCGGTCGAGTCAGCCTGTCCTAGGGTAATGGTGTGGCTCGTGCCGTCGGCCCCGGTGATGTTGAGGGTGCCTGCCAGAGGATCCAGGGCGGTCCCGCCGACTGTCAGAGATCCAATCTCGCCAGCGCTGGTTCCGGTACCCACCTCCTGGCCCGAGATGATGATGCCGGTATCTGCGCCGCTGCCGCCCCCGTAGAGAGAAGCGCCGGCTGTTGCCACTGCTCCGGTTCCAGCCTGCGTTGCCGTGCCAAAGGTCGCCGTCAAGCCAAGGCCCGAGTTGTTGATCGCGCTCATCAATCCCTGGACGGTGTTCGCATAGCTGGTGCCATTGCCCACGCTGATGGTCTTCGTAGCTGGAGTAACCGCGCCAGCCGCGCCATTCTGCAGATAAGAGACCTGGATGCTCGTGGTGGCTGTGGTGAGGCCAAGGCTATCATTCACCGTTGCCAAACTCCCGTCGTTCGACAGGTCGACGAACACGTTGGTCCCGGTCGCTCCGTTGCCGTTGCCATAAGCCATGACGCCGTTCGTGTCGCCCATGCTGGATGCGGAGAGCTGGCGAATATTCAGATCGTCGACCGATGAGCCCGCCGCCGAAGAGTCCCCGGTGTAGATCGCCACGGTATCGCCGTTAAACACCTGCTCCTGGTTGTAGGTGGTCGTCGATCCGATGTTGTTGACCTCGGCCAGTATCGACTGGTACTCCTGGTTCGCAGCACCTTCCTGCGTGGAGTTGAGTGTGCCGTTCGAGGCTTCGGTTGCCAGCGTAATAGCCCGGTCCAGCAGGCTCGTCACTTGCGAAAGCGCGCCGTCGGCTACCTGCAGCAAGCCGACGCCCTCCGTGGCATTGGTCTCCGACTGCGTCAGTGCCGTCTGGTTGGCCTCCAGGCCATTCACCAGCGAGAGGCCCGCCGCATCGTCTGCTCCGGAGTTGATCTTTGACCCCGACGACAACTGCTCCAGTACCGTCTGCAAGCTGTTGTTCGTGTTGTTCAGATTATTCTCTGCGTAGATCGCCGAAAGGTTGTTCAAAACTCCGAGGGCCATAAAATTAACTCCTTTTCAGGATGCCTTTCACCTCGCCCGGCCCGCGGTGCATCTTTTCATCCCGCTTGGGGCCCCGCATCTTCCGGATGGGCGTTTCTGCATCCACACCATTCATCGGTCCTCTTGAAAATAACTTTAGTCATATATTTTCAGCGGGCCTCCGCACCCCTCTGTCGCACTCCGATTCAATCTGTCCAGATTTCGTTCAATCCCTGTACCAATACGCTTCAATCACTGTCCCAATGAGCTCCACGCGTTTGTCCCGATTCGAGCCAGGCGTCACCCACGCCGGCTTCTCACAACAAAAAAAGAGGCGGCAAGAGAATCGCTCCCTTGCCGCCCTCGGTCAACAAAAGCCGTAACTTCCCGGCCAAATAAACTCGGTCAAACTCGATCAAATTCTTTTTTTACTGCGCGCTGCCCGGTCCCGAGCCCGGTCCCCACCCTGGTCCCGCAGACCCACCTTGCCCCGCGCCTTGCGGAGTTGCATCGGGCGGAGCAGGAGGCCTATGCCGGTGGTTCTGCCCATCCGGTCCCTGCCCATCCGGTCCCTGCCCATCTCGTCCCCAGCCGCCACGCCCCTCACCGCGGTGTTCCTGCCCACGATGAGCGCGGAACTCCTCCACCTGCTTCCACTGCTCCGGCGTCAATTTGCCGCGAATCGCCAGCAGGTAGCGCGCATTCGCCTTTTCCAGCTCCGCCCTCGCCTGCGCCACCTTGTCGATCTGGGCCAGTATCTTGCCCTCATTCGGCTGATCGTTGCGTATCAGCGGCTCCAACTCCAGCTCCGCCTTCTCCAGACTGCCTCGCAGGTCAATCAGCGTCTCGCGATGCTGAAAAAGAATATCGTCAAACGACTTCCTCTGCTCGTCGCTCAGCTTCAAGCGTTCCACGATCTTCGGATTGTTCCACCACCGGCCCTGAATGCCCGGCCCGCCGAACGCTCTCTCAAACGGCGGCCGATGTTCCCCGAATCCCGGCCCAGCTCCCGGTCCGTCTCCAGGCCCTTGTGCCAGCGCAGACCCCGCCATCAATAGTCCTGCAATCGCAAAACCCAGCCGTACTGCAATCCCTGCCTTCATCGTCTTCTCCTTCTCCCTGCGCTCCATGGCGCGTTTCTGTTTTCGTGCTTTGCCCTTACCGGGTTTTGTCTTCGGCCATCAGTTGAGCCAGAGGCTCCATGGCGCTCGGCACCACCCGTGAAACATCGCTGTCCACCTTGGCCAGCAGATCCTCTTCGTCTTCGCGAGCCTGCAACTCACGCGCCGCCCGCTGCTGCTCGGCCAGTCGAGCCGCCGACGTAATCCTCAACTCCTGCTGATGGCGTTCGTAGAACCCTCCTGAAACGCCCCCGGCCACCAGAACTCCCGCCAGCGCCCAAACCGCCGCCAGCCGCCAACTCCGCTGCCGCTTCGCCTTCACCGCCGGCCGCACCCTGCTCAATTCCGCCGCGCTCCAGGCATGAACGCTCAACCGAAAATTCCTGAGCGCCTCATCCAGCTCCGGGGTCCCCAGCGACTCGGGGTCCCCAGCGAGCGATCTTTGCTCGTTGGGGTGAAGCGACAGGTCTTCGTCGATGGGGTGGAGCAATGGGTCCGAATTAGTCTTCAGCTCTCCGCTAACCCCGTTAGCCACGCTAGCTCCGCTAACTTCGCTAACTCCGCCAGCTTTCTCCCTCAAACTCATCGTTTCCCTCCCAATTTCGCCCGCACTTTCCCCAGCGCCCGAGAAAGGTGCGCCTTCACTGTGCCCTCGCTCAACCCGGTTGCCAGCGCAATCTCGCTCAACTCCTGCTCCTCCACATACCGTAGAAGAAAAACCGTGCGCTGCCGCTCGCTCAGCTCTTTCACCGCCCGCCACACATGCCCCACCTGCTCCTTGGCCAGCAACTGATGCTCTGCCGAACTCTCGCCGCTCGCCAGCCACTCGCCGGCCTCGTCCACGTCCACCGCATTCGATAGCGTATGCCGCCAGAACTGCATCCGCCGGTTCCGCCAGTGGTCCTTTTGCAGGTTGATCGCGATCCGCATCAGCCAGGTCATCGCGCTCGAATCCCCGCGGAAGCTCCCCCAGTGCAGGTGCGCCTTCAGAAAACACTCCTGCGTCAGCGTCTCCGCCAGGTCCACGTCGCGCGTCGACGCCAGCAGAAACCGGAATATCCGCGGCCTCAGAAGCGCCACGACCCGCGAAAACTCCTCCGTGGCAGTCTCCATTTCCCGCCCGGCAATCTCCATTGTCGTTGCCCTGGTCATCGCTTCCAACGCTGTGCCGGCTGCCATCACTTAGGTAGACGCCCGCTCAGTGCGTAAGTTTACAGCCCCGCGGGCAATTCTTATCTATAAAAACAATCGCACCGCCCATCCCCGGCTTATGCCGGAAATGGACGGTGCGATTCAAGCTATCCCAATACTTAAATCAGTGCCCTGTTACCCCATAGCTACTCGGCCACGTAGGTGTAATCGGTATATTCCCACGCTCCGTTGATCAGGTAGTACAGCCGGACATATAACTTCTTCCCGTTGTCCGGCAGATTGCTCACCGTCTCGGTCGTGACTGTCACACTCCCCGAGTTGTACAGGTTGCTCGATCCCACCGTCGTGCCTACCCACAATTCGAAGTGCGTCGCGCTGTTGCCCGGAGTCCACACGAACGCTACGCTCGTGCTCGACAGTGGATTGAGGGTGTTCGGAGTGGGTGTAGTGAGCACCGCCGGTGTGGGCGAGCCGTGGGCCACGTACGTGTAGTTGGTATATTGCCAGGCGCCTTCCACCAGGTAAGAGAGACGGACATCCAGCGTCTCACCGTTATTCGGTAGATTGGACACGGTAACAGATGTGCCTGTCACAGTCCCGGAATTGTACAGGGTGGTCCCACTGGTAGTGTTGATAAGCAATTGATATCCCGTAGCGACGTTGCCTGGCGTCCATGTGAAGGTCACGCTGGTGCCCGACAGTGCAGTGGACGTATTCGGAGCGGGCGTGGTGAGCGCCGGCAGCGTTGCCGACCCCGCAGCCGTGAAGGTGTAGCTGTTATATTGCCAGGCGCCGTTGATGAGCGAATAGAGCCGCGCATAAAGCGTCTCTCCATTGTCCGGAAGCCCGCTCACGTTCTCTGATAGGGCCGTCACACTCCCCGAGTCGTACAAGTTGGATGACCCCACACTGGTGCCCAGCCAGAGCTGGAAGTGCGTGGCTAAGTTGCTCGGATTCCATGTGAAGGCCTGGCTGGTGCCGCCCAGCTTGCTGCTCGGAGTGGGAGTGGTAAGTGTCGCCAGTGTCGGAGTGCCCGAGGACACGTACGTGTAGTCGGTATATTGCCAGGCGCCTTCCACCAGGTAAGAGAGACGGACAATCAGCGTCTCACCGTTACTCGGTAGATTGGTCGCCGTCACGGATGTGGTTGTCACAGTCCCGGAATTGTACAGGGTGGTGCTACTGGTAGTGTTGATAAGCAATTGATATTCCGTAGCGATATTGCCTGGTGTCCATGTGAAGGTCACGCTGGTGCCCGACAGTGCAGTGGACGTATTCGGAGCGGGCGTCGTGAGCGCCGGCAATACCGGCGTTCCGTAGGCCGTATAGGTGTAGTCCAGTGAGTACCAGACTCCGTAGAGCAGGTAATAGAGCCGAGCATTTACTTTCTCGCCGTTACTTGGCAAATTGTTCGCGGTCGTCGTATTACCCGTGATAGCCCCCGAGTTGTAAAGGTTCGACGAGCCCACACCGGTGCTGCCCAGCCACAGTTCAAAGTGCGTAGCCGCGCTGCCCGGCGTCCATGTAAAGGCCACCGAAGTGCCAGGCAATTGCGTGCCCGGAGTGGGAGTGGTCAGCGCCGGCGGCGTGGGAATGTTGTAAACCGCCGTTCCCACCGCGCTCGTGCTGTAGTTGCTCGCCGTGGCAATCGCTTCCAGGGTGGTCGCGGACACCGCCCCGACTACAGTAATCGGAATACCGCCGTAACGCGATGAAGCGGTTGTCGGCGCCGTCCCGTTGGTCGTGTAGTAGATCACCGCGCCCGGTGCTCCATCGCCGATGGCCACATTCTGCGCCACGGCGTAACTGCCGGCTGGCGGGTTAAAGGTAGGCGTTGGCGCAGCGGATTCTGTGCTGTAGGTCGCCGTTACAACCGCGCTGCTGGCGTAACCGGATTTCGCGGCGAACGCCTCCACTACACTTGCCGGAGTAACGGTGATCGTTCCGCCAGACACGGCCGAAGTTGAACCGGTCGTCGGCGTCGTCCCGGTCGTTCCCGACGTTATGGTGTAGTAGATCGTTGTGCCCGCGGTCGCATCGCTGATGGTTACCGTCTGAACTCCGGAATAGACTCCGGTTCCAGGACTGAAGCTGGGCGCGCCTACGGCTGGTATGTCGAAGTAGTAGGTCACTGTTCCGACCGTGCTATTTGCGAGGCCGGTCTTCACGGCCAACGCCTCCACTTCCACTGATCCCTCTGGCGTAGACGTATAAACCGTGATTGTTCCGCCAGACACGGTCGAAGCTGAAGCTGTCGTCGGCGTTGTCCCATTCGTGGTGTAGTAAATTGTTGCGCCTGCGGTGGCATCGCTGATGGTCACCGTCTGCGGAGCCGTGAATTCACTGATATAGGGGATGTTGGCCGCCGGACTAAAGCTGGGCGTAGCCGCCGTGTTGATGGTGTAGGCCGCTGATCCGACCGCGCTGTTGCTGTCGCCGGATACTATAGCTATCGCTCTCAAAGTCTCCGTCGGTCCAACAAGTGGAATCGGAGTTGAGTAGACCGCCGAGGCTGTCGTCGGGGCATTCCCATTGGTGGTGTAGTAGATCGTGTTGTTAGCGGATGAATCGGTGATGGTTACCGACTGGCCCGGAGCGTAGGTGCCGGCCACAGGGCTAAAGCCGGGCGTGGCTGCCGCCGACAGGGTGTATATAGCTGTTGCCACCGTGCTGTTGTTGTCGCCGCTGAGTTGTCCAATCGCCTTCAACGTCGTTGTCGCGCTAATTGTCAGCGGACCGGTGTAGAGCCTCGTCGTGCCACCAACCGGATAAACAGGCGTACTGTTGTCGGTGGTGTAGTAGAACGCTGCGGTTGGGGTGGTTGCGTCGCTGATGGTTACCGACAGCGGAGCCGGGGGCACCGAGGTCGCCGAGTAGGTTCCGGTCCCCGGGGTGATGGTAAGCGGGCCTACTTGCGTCGCATCGGTGATGGTGTATTTCCCTGTTCCCACCACACTGTTCGAGTAGTAGGTTTCGACTGCAATCGCCTCAATCACCTCTGTATTAGCAACGGTAATCGGGCCGGAGTAAAGCGTCGACGCAGTCGTCGGCGCCGTCCCCGTCGCTCCCGCAGTTACCGTGTAATAGATTGTTGTGCCCGCGGTTGCATCGCTGATCGTTACCGTCTGAGTCGTAGCGTAGGATCCCGTCGCAGGGCTAAAGGTGGGCGTGGCTGCCTGCGTCAATGTGAGAGTGTAGGTCGCCGATCCCACCGCGCTATTGCTGAACCCGGTGTAGACAGCGATCGCCCTGATCGTCGTCGTCACTGTAACGGGAATCGGAGCAGAGTAGAGCGTCGAGGCAGTCGTCGGAGTCCCACCGTTGGTGGTGTAGTAGATCGCTGCGTTCAGGTTCGTATCGCTGATGGTTACATTCAGCGGTGTCACCTTTAGCTCGGCCGTCGTGTAGGTCCCGGCCGGAGGAGTGAAGGTTGGCGTGGGTAACTGCGCTGCATTGATGGTATAGATCGCGGTGCCTACGTTGCTATTGCTGTCGCCGGCGAGTACAGCGATAGCCTCCACCGTCTGCGTCACAGCAACGGTGATCGTTCCGCCAATCACTGTCGAAGTCGAAGCTGTCGTCGGCGCAGTCCCGTTGGTGGTGTAGTAGATGGTTGCGCCCGTGGTCGTATCGCTGATGGTCACCGTCTGGGTCCCATCGTAGGTTCCAGCCCTCGGAGCAAAGGTCGGCGTAGCCGCCTTGGCCCCGCAGGTATAAGTCGCCGTGCTCGCCGCGCTGGGCTCCGCATAGTCCGCCACTACGGCGATAGCCTCAAGCGTCTCCGAGCCGGTATGCGTGGTGGCGCAGTTGGCCAACACAGTAACTGAACCGCTATACAGTGTCGATGCGGTCGTCGGCGCGGTCCCATTGGTCGTGTAGTAAATCGTCGCCGACGGCGAAGTGGGCGTGCTGATCGTCACCTTCTGCGCCGCATTCAAAATGCCTGTCTGCGCCGGCGACGGATTAAACACCGGCGGAGTCACCACCGTATTGGGCACGTTGATTTCAATCGAGCTCGATGTACGGCCCCAGGCGTTCGTTGCATAGAGCGTGTACGTATCCGTTACCGAGCTGGTAATCGTTGTACTGCCGCTGCCGGAAGTCAGCCGCACAGGGCCAACCTTGTCAATGTAAACGTAGGAGGCGCCGGTCACGGTGTATTCGAAGGTCACAGGTTTCCCGGCAATTACGGCGTATGTGCCTGTAATACCATTGGCGGTAAAGCTGTCGATCACTGGGAGGGAATGGCCTGCGGCATACTCGGGGTCGGTGCTGGTCAGTGCCGAAACATTATCCATGCCCGGATATGCGGGACTCATCTCGATGACCTGCAGATTGGTCGAGTTGGGAGCAGTCCCGAGAAGTCCATCGGTGGCCCAAAGACCCAAATCCGTGTCGTCCCAGCGTGCATCGGGCGTGCCCTCGATGCCGAAGTTATTGGTGTTATCGGTTACGATCAACCCATAAGTCATCATCGCGGTTGCGATGGCCTGGTTGATCGCGGAAAGAGAGGAAATGTTGGTGGTTGGACTCAATCTCAGCCGCGTGCCCATGGGAGGCGCATCAGCAGTCGCGGTGGTCGTAGCTGAATAACTCGCCGGCAGCACGTAGTACCCGCCATGTGCATCGCCATTAGTGGTAGCTATGCTTACGGCGATTGCGTGATTGATCGCTCCGGAACTTGCTTCGTCGTAGCGCACCAATCCGGGAAAGATCGGCAATCCGGCCGAATCCGAAGAAATCCAGCCCCAGGGCCGCGACTCGTCGTTGCTCATATCCCAGATCGTCTCGCGGGGAGCTTCGTATTGCCCGTTGCAACTGGTCGCTCCGTACAGCTCATAGAGCCAGCAGCCGGCGCGGTCAAGCACAACTACCTGATTGGTGCTGGCGGGGGTATTCGGCCAGCCCGCGCAGTCCGCGGGAGCGCCCTCGATGGGAACGGCGCCCGCGGTGCTCGGAAACGGCGCCACCACCACGTCGCCCTGTGCCGCGTGCGTGGTCACGTCAATCGGCTGCGAGGGCGTAACCGTCGAGTCCACGACGATATAGGGAATCCCATTGTCGGGAACGCCGCTGGAGTTCGTTCCCGCGCCGAATTCAACCGTGAAAGCGGTCGGGATGGTGATGTTAATGATCGGGATCGTGGTCGACCATGTGGCCACAATCGCAGCCGAATTGGGGTCAACAGGAGAGTTCGATATATTCGTGTTCCATGCATTATCGGACGGAAACGGAACAAACCCATTCAGATCTCCGCCGACCGTGCCGGCCGTTGCCGTGGTGCCAAGCGATATCCCATCGCAGGTTCCCGGCGCCTGCGCCCGCGCCGCAATCGGCAGCAGCAGGCAAGCCAAGGTGAGAGTGAGAAGGGTCGAGCCGAACCGCAACGGACGAACACAAATTGCATCGAGTCTGAACACGAAATCCTCCTGATGGTTGTGAGACGACGACGAAAACCACTGGCACTGGCAGTGATGAGTGCTGTTCATGATTGTGAGTTTCGGTTGGGGATGTTTGCTTGTTTTGGTGGAGAGTAACATTACTCAACGCCAGCTCGAGAAAAACTTCGCGACTGCCTGCCCGAAAATCCATGGAGAGATGCAACCGAATTCTTCGATTAGCATCTATGATTCAACGACCTAAGCATATCCTAGAATTTGCACGTCCAGCCAACTATTTTTTGCTAAATCCAATGATAAGAAAGTGGGAGTTCGCCAATAATAATAAAAGCATGAACTTTATCTTAAAGATAACAAAATACTTATATGCGAATACTATCTAGCGCTCTATCAATCCGCAGGTTACCCCACTTCCTCAGGCAAGCCTGTCCTCAGTTTCTGCCTGGCCGAATCAACCAAACCTTAACAATTTCTTCCCCGTCCGCAAGTTACGATAGGCGGAAACCGTCTACCGGGGAAAGCCGGAATTGCCGCGCTTCCATCCCGTAGCGCGCTACTGCGCATCCTCCGGATAATCTCATTAAGACCTTCATTCCAAATGACTTCACTTCAAATACGCGCGCACCAGGTCGATCAGGTCCTCGGCCAGCTCCGGGGCAATCTGCTCCTTGGCTCCGTCCAGCAGGTGAAACCGAATATGCGTCTCCATCACCTCGCCCATCAGGCTGTTCACCCCGCCTCGCACCGCGGCCAGCAGCATCAATTGCCCACCGCAATCATCGTCGCTCGTCACCAGCCGTTCCACGGCGTCCAACTGGCCGCGCAATCGGCGCACACGCTGCAGCAATTTCACCTTTTCACGATCATGAATGGACATGGAGATCCTCCTCTTGACAATACCCACCCCCGGTATAGTATTTACCTAGTGGGGGTATAGTTTTTGAAATTTCATTCTAAGCCCGCTGACCCGTGTCCCGCATCTACTCAGAAAGGTTCTTCCATGCTTCGCTTCTTCAGCCTGCACTCCCGCTCTGCTCGCGCGCTCAGCCGCCTGGCCCTCGTTCTGGCCTTGGCTGCCGGCGTCGCGGCCGCGCAGGCGCCCGAAGCGAAGCCCGAAGCGAAGCCCGACGCGAGCGCTATCCCGGCGCCCCCCACCGCCCCCGTAGCCTCCAGCGATCCATCGCAGACCTGGAACTGGCACATGCAGAACACCATCACCGGCCAGGGATATCCATCTTTTTCAGCCAAATACTCTGGTCTCAATAGCCTGCCCACCGCCGGCCAGGCCCGCGAAAGCGTCTCCCTGGACTTCTTCGCCGGACGCCGGTTGTGGCGCGGCGCTGAATTCCACCTCGACATGCTGACGTGGCAGGGCTTCGGCCTCGACGAGACTCTCGGCATCGAGGCCTTTCCCAACGCGGAAGCTTACAAGATTGGTGTTCGCTATCCTCACGAGGACATCGCGCGCTTCTTCATTCGCCAGACCATCGGCCTCGGCGGCGATAAAGAAGCCGTGCCTTCCGACCAGCTCACCCTCGCCGGATATCAGCAGGCTTCGCGGCTCACGTTCACTGTCGGCCGCTACAGCTCCAAGGACATCTTCGACAACAACGCCTATGCCAATGACCCGCGCACTCAGTTCATGAATTGGGCTTTCGTCGCCAACGCCGTTTGGGATTATCCAGCCGACGCCTTGGGCTACACCACCGGCCTCTCTGCCGAATTGGAGAGGCCGAAGTGGGCGTTGCGCTATGGATTCTTCCAGTTGGTTAACCAACGGAATGGCTTTACCGCTGAAGACAGGTACCTCATGTGGTCAGGGGATAGCTCCGCGGGCGACGGCCGGTTTTTTTACAACTGGGGGATGGTGGCCGAAGGCGAGCGCCGATACAGAATCGGCGGCCATCCGGGAACCCTCCGCCCATTGGCATATCTCAATCAGGGGGAATTCGGCAGCTATAAGGCCGCTCTCTCGGTTCCGGGAGCGAATATCTCCCAGACTGCCGCCCTCCGTCATTCCTACGGCTTCGGCCTGAACGCGGAACAGGAGATCTCAAAGAACTTCGGCGTGTTTTCTCGCCTGGGATGGAACGACGGCCATAACGAAGCATGGCTGTATACCGACGCCGATCATTCCGGATCGCTCGGCGTAAGCGTAAAGGGAGATGCCTGGCGCCGTTCCGGCGATTCAGCAGGTCTGGCCGGCGTGATCAGCGGCATTTCAAAGGTGAACCAGCAATACCTCGAGGCCGGCGGCACGGGCATCCTCGACGGCGATGGCAATTTGAACTATGGCCGGGAATTTGCATTGGAGACGTACTACGATCACACCTTCCCAAGGAAGATTCACTGTGCCCTTGATTACCAGTTCGTTGCCAATCCGGCGTTCAACCGCGATCGCGGCCCCGTTTCGATCTTCGGCACGCGTATCCATTGGGAGTTCTAGCCTGGGAAAGAGGGCGATACGTCTTTGTTGGGAGGTATCCCGATGAAACAAAGGCACAGCGCACGGATAAGACAAGTAGTGTTCTCATTGTATTAAATATTGAAACAGGCACGGCCAATCACTGCAGACTCGCCAACTTGCCAACTCGCCAAAGCCGCGTGAGCGGCGCCAACTTGCGAATAAGCTAACTCACTAACTCACTAACTAGCTGACTCACTAACTAGCTGACTCGCTGACCCGCTGACCCTCTAATTCACTTCCCCGCCTCAGGCAGCGTATAAATCACCTCGCCCGGCTTGGCATAGTGCAGCTTTTCACGCGCCTCGTGCTCAATCGCATCCGGATCGGACTTGAGTTTCTCAACCCGCTCGCGCAGTTGCGCGTTCTCCTGCTCCAGATCCGTAATTTCTCTCTGCAACTGATGATCTTCAGCCCGCTTCTGCTGCCACACTGAAATTCCGTGCTTGCCGTTAATCACGTGCCACATCAGCAATCCCGCCAGCGCCACTGCCACCACGGTCCCTGCCGGCCGCCACGCCCGCTGAGCAAAGCTCGGCTCCTGCCTGTGCGTCGCGCCACTCCCAGCGCCAACCCGGGCCTCAGATACGCTTTTCACCGATTGCAACTTCCGGTCCGGCATTTACCCTCGTCCAGTTTTGAAAGGGCACGACTTCAGTCGTGCCGTAAACAGCGGAAATATGAATTTGGGCTTTAGCCCCTGAGGGAATATTTCTTTGAGAATCTATTTCCTTCAGTGGCTAATTCAGTGCCTTGTCAAATCCGCTTCTAACCCACAACAAACTTCTCCGCCGCTGCCCTCAGAGCTTCCATATCCTTTTCGTTGCGCGTTTCCGTATAGGTCCGCACCACCGGTTCGGTCCCTGAAAGCCGGTAGCAAACCCACGACCCATCTTCCAGAATCAGCTTCAGCCCGTCGGTCCGCACCACCTGCGCAACCCTGCGACCGCCCAGCTCAGTGGGATCGGCCTTCATCTTTTCAGTGAATGCCGCCTTCACCTCCGCGGTCAAGCGGAAGTTCTCCCGCACTGGATAGAAGGAACCAACCTTGCCAAATAATTCCTTCAGTTGCACGCCCAGGCTCTTGCCCCTCGAAGCCACCATCTCCGCCACCAGCAGCCCGGCAATCACCCCATCCTTCTCGGGAACATGCCCGCGGATCGTCAGCCCCGCCGATTCCTCGCCCCCAATCGCAATCTTGTCTTCATCTATGAGCGCGCCAATATACTTGAACCCCACCGGTGTCTCATAGAGCGGAACCTTATGAAAATCAGCCAGCGCGTTAATTAAATTCGTAGTCGCCACGCTCTTCGCCACGCCGTTCTTCCACCCCCGCGTCTCCACCAGGTAGTCGAACAGCAGCGCGATCACATAATTCGGCTGAATAAACGTCCCATCCCCATCCACCACCCCAAACCGGTCCGCATCCCCATCCGTCGCCACGCCCAGGTCCGCGCCCATCTCCCGCATCTTCGCTCTGGCGTCGCCCAGCAGCTCGTCGGCAGGCTCCGGTGCATGCCCGCCAAACAACACATCCCGATAATCATGAACCGTCTCGACGCGCACGCCCGCATCGCGCAGCAAATCGGAGAGGTAACCGCGCCCCGCGCCCCACAACGGATCGTAGACCACCTTGATCCCCGACTTTGCAATCGCCTTCAAATCCACCAACTCAGCCAGCCGTTTCAAAAACGCCGGCTTCACGTCCACAGTCTCAAACTCGCCCGCAAACGAACTGGGCACTCCCCCGCCGCCGCCTTTCAACGCAATCGCCGCCTCAATCTTCCCCGTCACTTCCGGCAGCGCCGGCGCCCCGTCGGCAGTCGAAAATTTGATCCCGTTATACTGCGGCGGATTGTGCGAAGCCGTAAAGTTGATCGCCCCTGAGGTCTCCAGCGTGCGCACGGCATAAGCAATCGCCGGTGTAGGCGCAGCCTCCGGAATCACAATCGGAGTCACCCCAGCCGCTGCCAGCACCCGCGCCGCTTCTTCCACAAAGCTCTCGCCCAAAAACCGCGGATCGCGCCCCACCAATACTCTATGCGGCCCCGGTTGTGTCTTCACATAATCGGCAATCCCCGCCACCGCCAGCCTAATATTGGCCACCGTAAATTCGGCAGCCACAATCGCCCGCCACCCCGAAGTCCCAAACCTGATCGCTGTACTCATCTGCTTGTCTACCCCTGATTGAATGGTTTTCAACTTCAGCATACCGCCGGACCCACTCCCGCGCTGTAATCCGCAAACAATGTTGAATCCGGGTTCCCGATCTCATACAAAATCTTCTTTCTTATCGAGGGGTATATGCCGGACAACTTTTGACAAAAGGTGTCCATTGGAGTACAAGATTGCAAGCGATGGCAAACATATTTAAAGACCTGATGAGCGGACTGGACGAAGTGGATGCCTTTCTGGCCGGTCAGACGGCTGGCTACAAGGTCACCTTGCCCGCGGAAGTCGATGTGAAGAACATCAGAAAGCGCCTGAAGATGACGCAGGCCCGCTTTTCCTCAACCTTCGGCTTCAGCCTGGATGCGGTCAAGCACTGGGAGGGTGGAAGACGCAAGCCGGAGTCATCGGCCAGAGCCTTCCTGACCGTCATCGCCAAAAATCCCAACGCCGTCATCGCAGCCTTGCACCCGCAACTCCGCCAACTCAATTCCAAGTGAGAAAATGCGCGTGTGCAAAAACAGCCCCGTGCCCCATCCTTGCGACTTTTTTCTGTCGCAAGGGTGGGATACCACGAAAGCACGTTTTTTCTTCCGCTCCAGAAAAGCCTTCCCGCAGGATTAGTTCCCGTTAAACTAACTCTGGAACCACATCATGCCCACACCCACCCCACCAGCCCGCATCGTCCTGACCACCACGGCCAACCCCAACGAAGCCGCCCGCCTCGGCCGCATCCTGGTCGAAGAGCGTCTCGCCGCCTGCGCCACTCTCATCCCCGCCGTCCAATCCATATACCGCTGGAAGGGCCAGGTCGAGTCCTCCGCTGAAACCCTCCTCCTGCTAAAAACCGCCCCCGATCAACTCCCCGCCCTCGAAGCCCGCCTCCACCAGCTCCACAGCTATGAAACCCCCGAGTTCCTCGTCCTCGCCGTCGATGCCAGCCAGCCCTACCTCGACTGGCTGCAATCCAGCCTTATCCAGCCCTGAACATGCAATCCACAAGCTGGCTCGTCTGGTATTCTTGCCCTAGTCTGCTTCCATGCGCTGGTTAATCATCGTTCTTCTCATCTCGCTCTTGGCGCTGCTGTTTGTAGCCGCAGCCGTGGCGTTTCACATTTGCTGCCAGCGCGCAAAGCTCCGCCGCAACCCGGCTAAGGGAGCCGGAAAAATCCTCGACCCGGCCGATGAAGCCGATCAGGATTTGGAAGCCTGAACGACCCCTGTACGAAGACCTGATCCCCGGAGGAAATCAGTGAGCAAAGAAATCTCCGTACCATTAACCCCATCGGCCGCCCCGGCCGCAACCGTATGGCTGCGCGCACCGGGCATCGTGCTCGCCGGCAGCGTTCTTGCCGCCGTCTGCGCCCACGTCTCCATTCCCCTCTACTTCACCCCCGTGCCGCTCTCGCTCGCCCCCTTTGCCGTACTGTTCCTGGGCCTGTTCCTATCGCCCCGCCTGGCCGCGGCCACACTCGGCGCCTATTTAATTGAAGGCGCCATCGGCCTGCCGGTCTTTGCTCCCACTCCAATTCCCATCGGCGGCCTCGCCCATCTCCTCGGCCCCACCGGCGGATACCTGCTCTGCTCGCCCGCCGCCGCCGCCCTGATTTCCTTCCTCTGGCGCCGCACCCGTCGTGGATTTACCGCCGCCCTGCTCAGCGCCGCCGCCGGCGACCTCGCCATTCTCCTCTGCGGAGCCCTCTGGCTAACCGTCTTCACCCACGCCTCAGTCCAGACCACATTGACCCTGGCCGTGCTTCCCTTCCTGCCCGGCGACGCGCTCAAAATCGCCGCTGCCGCCGCACTTGCCGCGGGCTACCAGCGCCTGCGCCGCCGCAACCCCTAGCCGCATCAGACGGCCAACACAGTTTTTCCCCTGAAAGGATAGTTACCCACCGTGAGCGCCAAGCAAGCTGAAGCAGCCGGCCCTATCGATATATCCATCGCCCATAGTCCCGATTCAGACGACGCCTTCATGTTCTACGGCCTGGCCACCAACAAGGTCCGCGTCCCCGGCTATCGTTTCACCCACACCCTCTGCGACATCGAGACCCTCAACCAGCGCGCCCGCGAAGAAGCCTTCTACGACGTAACCGCCATCAGCTTCCACGCCTATCCCTACCTGCAGAAAAACTACACGCTCATGGGTTGCGGCGGCAGCGTCGGCGAGGGCTACGGTCCCATGATCGTCTCCACCAAGCCGCTCGCCCCCGAGGATCTGGGCCGCATCAAAATCGCCGTCCCCGGCGCCCTCACCACCGCCTATCTCGTCCTCAAAATCTTTAACCCCGCCATCGAAACCGTCACCGTCCCTTTCGATCGCATCATCCCCGAAATTCAGTCCGGAAAATTCGATGCCGGCCTCATCATCCACGAGGGCCAGCTCACTTACGCCTCCAGCGGCCTCCACAAGGTTCTCGACCTCGGCGTCTGGTGGCGCGAAACCACCGGCCTCGTTCTCCCCCTCGGCGGCAACGCCATCCGCCGCTCCCTCGGCCCGGAAACCCTCCGCATCGTCACCCGCGCCGTCCACGACAGCATCCAGCATGCCCTCGACCACCGCGAGCAGGCCCTCGAATACGCCATGCAGTTTGCCCGAGACCTCGACCCCCGCCTGGCCAACCGCTTCGTCAGCATGTACGTCAACGACCGCACCCTCGACTACGGCCCCGACGGCCGCAAGGCCATCCGCAAGCTCCTCGACCTCGGCCACAAGCGCGGCATCATCCCCATCGTCCCCAAGGTTGACTTCGTAGACTGAATCGGCATTGTCCTGGAAAAACTAAGCCCACCGAGTGCTCCCCCCACAAAGCTCCGTGCCCCATCCTTTCCGCGCTTTTGCGGAAAGGGTGGGAAACCACAGCACGAATTAAGTCCTGTTCCAGCCACCCCACCCACCCCGCATAAACTAATCCCATGCCCGCACCCCGCGCTCTGACCCTCAGTCACGTAACCTTTGAAGACCTCGGAACCTTTGAAGCCCCCCTCCGCGCCCGCGGCTTCGAAATCGAAAACCTCAACGCCTCCCAGTCGCATTTCCCGCTCCCCCAAGCCGACTCCTGCGACCTATTAATAGTCCTCGGCGGTCCCATCGGCGTCTACGACCACAGCGATTACCCCTTCCTCAAAGACGAAATCGCCCTCATCGCCCGCCGTCTCGATGCCCAAAAACCCATCCTGGGCATCTGTCTAGGCGCGCAGCTGATGGCCGCCGCTCTCGGCGCTCGCGTCTACCCCGGCAACCGCGGCGCTGAGATCGGCTGGTCCCCACTCCAGCCCGCCTCCAACTCCAACCCACCCGCCTGGTTCACCCCGCTGCTCACCCCCGGCCTATCCGTATTCCACTGGCATGGAGACACCTTCGATCTCCCCCCCGGCGCCCTCCACTTGGCAAAAACCGATCGTTACGACCAACAAGCCTTCGCCCTCGGAAACCACGCCCTCGCCCTTCAATTCCATCCCGAAGTCACCGCCGAAGGCCTCGAAAGCTGGTATGTAGGCCACGCCTGCGAACTCCACCACGCAAGCATCCCCCCCACCAACCTCCGCGCCGCCGCCCAACAGCACTCCGCCGCCCTCGAAAAAGCCTCCGCAACCTTCTTCAACCAATGGCTAGACTCCATCCTGTAGCACTTAAATCCGGCTGTCCCACCCCACTCCGTGCCCCATCCTTTTCACGCACTTTGTGAAAAGGGTGGGATACCACAAAATTAAAAATTAGATCCCGAGCACCCACTCCAATCGGGGTGCCCCACCCTCACGACGTTTATGTTTTTGTCGTTAGGGTGAGATAACTCCATTACAAAATCCTCATCAATACTCCTAACAAACACCCCTCCCATTACCGAAGGCACCTAATCGCCGCCCCAAAGTCATTCGCACCCTCAAAAAATCTCCTCCCACTTCCTAAATAATTTCTAACCTCCGCCGATGCATACACTACAGAGGTTTTCCCACCATGCCGCCCACCACCCCACCAAACTTCCTGCTCGCATCCCCCGACCCCGCCCTCCTGGCCGCCATCGAACCGATCCTCCTCGCCTCTGGTGCCCACGCGGAGATCGTCCTCACCGCTGAAGCCGCCCTCGCCTCCATCACCGCGCCAAATCCCCCCGCCCTGGCGCTCCTCGACGCCACCCTCCCCGGCATGAGCCTCAGCCAATTACTAGCCAACGCCCGCGCCAGCGCCGCCGCCACCCTCCCCATCCTCCTCATCGCCGACGCCGTCACCCAGGAATTCACCGACCGCCTCGCCGAAGGCGTAATCGACGACCTCATCCCGAGAGCCGCCGAACCCGCTTACTGGCGTCTCCGCATCGATCAGGTCCAGCTCGCCTGCCGCCGCTCTCTGGAACTCGACTCTCTCCGCGAATCCATCGTCCTCAACGCCCAGGTCGACCGCCTCACCGGCGTCTACAACCGCGAAACCATCCTCGCCATGCTCTTCCGCGAAACCGACCGCGTCCAGCGCACTAAAGCCTCTCTTTGCATGGTCCTCTTCGATATCGACGACTTCGGCCATTGGAACTCGCGCCTCGGCTCCGACGCCTGTGACGAACTCCTCTGCAAGGTGGTCAGCCGCACCACGCGTCTCTTGCGCAGCTACGACCTCTTCGGCCGTCCCGGCAAAGACGAATTCCTCGTCGCCCTCCCCGGCTGCAGCGCCGTCAGCGCCATCATGCTGGCCGAGCGCCTCCGCCAAGACGTCTTCAGCCTGCCCTTCCGTGTAGCCGACCAATCCATCCGTCTCTCCGCCTGTTTCGGCATCGCCTCCAGCCAAGGCCGTTCCCCGGTAATAGTCCTCCGCGAAGCCGAGCAAGCCCTGCTCGACGCCAAAGTCGAAGGCCCAGAATCCATCCACTGCTTCGACGGCTCTCTCCAGCCCACCCCCGCCCCCGTAGCCTTTTTCTCCCCCTCCACCGGCGACGAACTCCTCGCCTGGTAGCGCGAAATAGGTTCTATCGCACATCTCGGATTGATACTCAGCAATTTATGGGAGAGACTTCAGTTCCGCGATCAAGGCAGCCAGGCACTCCGCGCGTTCCGCTTCACATTCCCAGATAATGAAGACGCGCCACCCGGCCGTTTCCAAGAGGGAGCGGACCTCAACATCGCGTTCTCTGTTACGAGCGAGTTTGGCTGTCCACCATTCGATCCGAGTTTTTGGCGTACGGTTACGAGGGCAGTTCTCATGACGATGCCAGAAGCAGCCATGAACGAACACCACGGCGCGTCTGCCGACCAACACTAGATCGGGGTGTCCTGGCATTCGCTTGTGATGCAGCCTGTACCGGATACCCGCCGCCCACAAGGCTCGGCGCACCAAAAGCTCTGGACCGGTGTCTTTGCTCCGCACACGAGACATGACCTGGGAGCGCGTGAGTGGAGCGGTCTTATGGGGCTGGCATTTCTTTTTTTGTGTCTTCTTCAGGGGCATTCACGGAACCCCCATTTCAGCGGACTATTGGGAAAATTCGCTTCTGCCGTCTCGCGAGATGTGATGAAGCGAAACGGTAGAACCCAGTGTGTTCACTATTCGGATTGTTTCAGACCAGACACGAACGCGGCAAACACATCCTCGAAGGTTTTATAAACGATGGTCTTTTCGAAGTGAGCAATAAGCTGTTGCTCAATTTGAGCAGACGTCTTCTTGTCGGTCTGCCCCTCTCCTCCCGCCCAGTTGCGGCCTGCGTGCAATGTATCCCAAGGTGAACGTTTGTTTGCACGAGTTGTGATACTGTCCCCGTGCTTTCCGAACCCTTGAAGGATCTTTACTTCCTTGTTCCAGATTGGACGAAACATTCGAATAAGGTGCGTCTCGGCAGGGCCCTCCCATCCACTCTGAACAACCAACGCTCGATAGTCGAAATCGTCTATGTTCAGAGTCTCGCTAGCGCGTTGAATGTTCTTTTTGTGTTCCCCAAGACGCGTTGACACGCTCGTTCTCATTTCCGATAGGTCTTGACGATCTTTAGGTTCGTACACCGCCATTCCAACATATATAGGTGTATCTGAACCTGATATAGGCTTGTATGCGCTGAATTTTCCCTTGTAGTAAAGCGCATATACGCCTGTCCCATAGAACTCTTTTAGAGCTGCTAATGGTCTACGAGGTTGCGCGCTCAGCGCCAATGCCACAAAGTATCCAACGGTACGAGGGTTTCCAGGATCGAAAACCGCTGAGGGTCGATCAATCGGATCAAGCTCCGTCAACAAACCGTTGAGGGCGACAGCTGATTTCTGAATTTCTTCCGACAGATTTGATCTACTTTTGGGAGTAAGTTCAAGGTTACGAGGGTCTCCCAATAGCTGTTCAAGGTCATTACGAAACTTCAATACGAGCGTTTGCGCGGAGGACTTGTTAGCTTCTTTCATATCTACGCAGCCCTGCGTCCACGGATAACGCGCCTCGCGCTCCGCAGTGTATCAGCCATCCAATCGCCAATGGCTTCGGACAATTGGACGGGTACAGCATTTCCAATCTGACGCATACTTTCCGTCCAGGATGTTGCGAAGCTCCATTCGTCCGGTAATCCCTGAAGACGGGCCGCTTCCCGGACAGTGAAATAGCGTACACCGCTATCATCAAGAACCATCATGTTCTCCCCGCCGGGAACACCATGATCGCCAGCTTTAAGAGCTTTGGCGGGTTCGTCTAAAACACTACCGGTGTGTCCCGGATAGGCGCGTGCTCCGGACTGGAAAACGTGCCAGTTCTTTCCATTTGGTTCTCCAAGTCCGGCAATGGCGTCGCGAACAGTGCGCCAAGGTTTTTTCGCGGGCGGATCGCCATTTGCGCGTAGATGCTTGGCAAGGGCATGGTCCGAATCAGGTGTGGAGGGCACGCGCATCCCGTGGCGTCGCCAATAATCTCCAGTTACCCATTTGTCCCATACCAAACGTTCTCGACTATGGGTTGGTGTGAGAGGTAACAAGTCCGCTTCAAGATCGACATGGATGCCGGCCACCACCACCCGGTTGCGATTTTGCGCGGCGCCAAAATCAGCGGCATTCACCTTTAGGACTAGAACGTGGTATTCGGAAGCGGTTCTACGGCGGATGAGACGCGTCAGATGTTCCTCGTATCCTTCATCTTCGCGTTGCGGCGCGGCTGGGTCCATCAATGCGGCCTTGATCCACGCGAGATAGTTGGCGAAAGCTGGACGTGCCAATCCTCGTACGTTTTCAAACAGAAAGGCGCGAGGACGCAGTTCGCGAACCGCTCGGATGGCCTCGGGCCACATGTCTCGCGCATCATCTTGGCCAAGATGTTTGCCACAAATCGAAAACGGCTGACAAGGCGGCCCACCTGCTACGAGGTCCATCTCCCCAGCGAAGGAGGTCCAATCAACTTTGCGTACATCCTCGCGAATAAAGGGCCAATCTCGTGCGTATTCGACACCATTAGTCTTGTTCAGGCTCAATGTGGCGAAAGCATCGACATTCCACTCGATCATCAGTTCATGGTCGAACCCGGCTCTGGCCGTACCGAGGGCCAGGCCGCCACAACCGCTGAATAACTCGACGCTACGCATATAGTTTCCCTCATTTCCAATCGAACGGCAGGAGAGGACCGCCTTCCGCCTGTTCGATCAAGCGCTCGACAGCCTGACGGACAACCCACGCCACCTTGACATGGTTTTGACTTGCGATGTGTTCAATGGCGTCATGTTGCGCCCGTGTCAATGTAGTGGTGACCCGAACCGAATCTTTGCCATCCTTGCCCATGAGCACCTTCCGCAGCGTTCCGCGGCGTTCTGCAGCATTCCCCCAGAGTCTTTCTTATATTCGTACTTGTGGGGCCACGCGTCAATGATTTTCACAGTACATATGCGAAAATAATGCGAATGTTTTTGATCTGGCACAGGTGCCAATTGGGGATTTGGATGGTTTGTACAAATTCTAAACCAGCATTGAGGTCTGTGCTCTCGGGGGCGCATAGCCTAGGAATATCTAAGGCGTTTTTATTTATCTTATAGAGGATATAGGGTTTGCATCCAATTTCCGCGCGTTCTTGTTTCTTGGTTGACATCAAATCGTCGAGCGACTCATCGATGACGGATCGGTACTCATAATTCGGTCAGTGTTCACTGATTTAACATCAATTGCCGCAACCAGGCCGCCGCGTGAAACTCAAACCATGCGCCAGGGCTGAGTCGAGGAAGGAAAACCACATCCACAACCAACCCATTCAGCCGAAAAACCTCCGCCCCCCGCAGATGGTTTGCAGATAATTACCCTCACTTCCCGCACAATGAAGAAAACGGCTGCAAACCAGCCGCCGAGGGAGAATCCGTCATGATCGAAACCACCCAAACCGCACCCGTCCCAACCGGGGAGGACAAATCCAGTCCCGATTCCGCAAACCCCGCCGTAGAAATCTGCTCCAGAGCCTATGCGCGCGCTTATAAAGCGGCAAAAAAAGAGCACGATAGCAGGTTATATGCCGAAGACCAGGCCGAACGTGCTTTCCGCAAAGCCCTGCCTGCGCTCTCCGGGCACAAAAACATCCGCGACTTCATCGCCTGCGTCGCCTATGGCATGCTCCTCAAAGCAATCCCTGGCTCTGATGGAGCCAGACTCCTCTACGCCGCCCAGGTCGCACACTCCACCCTCCGTGGCCAGTCTGCGCCGTCAAAATCCCCCGGTGAATGACACCCCCTACGGCAGATCCAAGCTCGAAGTGCAACATTCCTTAAAGGGGGAAGGTTGCCATGGGAGAGCGGTACAGTCACCTTGATATACGCGAGCGGGCGATGATTGAGATGAACCTTGCTCAGGGCAAGCGAGCCGGTCAGATCGCTGTTTATCTGAGCCGATCGCGGTCGACGATCACGCGGGAGATGGCCCGCAACGGCTGGCGAGGGCAGCACTATAATCGTGCTGGCCGCAGAGTGGCCGCGGCAGGTTACGGCTGCGAAAAGGCCGAGG